>Ga0209711_10001150_pt1 | contig 26317 bp, 25 predicted proteins | sample ArcticOcean_MG_C_7_FD_187441 | JGI IMG/M metagenome (GOLD analysis project Ga0209711, IMG submission 187441) | Marine microbial communities from western Arctic Ocean - ArcticOcean_MG_CB11_88 (SPAdes) (version 2) | ecosystem: Environmental > Aquatic > Marine > Oceanic | place: Arctic Ocean...
AGGTTATTATGGCAACCTTTCTGAGAAGCAATTTAGAAATTATTATAAGAGTGCAGCCTCTTTAAGAGGAGATACTGGTGAGCAATTGGTTGGTTTATTAGAACGTAGACTAGATGCTGTAGTATATAGGTTAAATTTAGTTCCAACTATTTTTGCATCAAGACAATTAATCAATCATGGTCATGTTAGAGTGAATGGTAAAAGAGTTAATATTAGATCTTTTATGTGTTCTATAGGTGATGTTGTTTCAATTAGAGATTCATCAAAGGAGCACCCATTAGTAGTTGAAGCTACACAGGGGTTATTAAGAGATGTTCCAGACTATATTAGTGCCAACTTAGAAAAATTTGAAGGTACATTCAATAGAATACCTATTTTATCAGATGTTCCTTATCCAGTTGAAATGGAACCAAATTTAGTTGTTGAGTATTACTCAAGATAATAATAAGTAATTATCAATTTATAGAGCTATATTTATAAATAGCTCTAATTATCCAATGTCTTGTTATATTTTTAGTATTTATAGCTATTTTTTATCAAATAGCTCTTGTAATTCACCATTATCATACATTTCTTTAACTATGTCACAGCCTCCTACAAACTCACCTTTATAATATAGTTGAGGTATTGTAGGCCAGTCACTGTAAGCTTTTATACCATTTCTTAAAGTAGCTTCAGCTAAAACATCAACGCCTTTAAATTCAACACCTATGTGACTTAAAACCTGAGACACCATAGAAGAAAAACCACATTGAGGAAAAACTGGTGTTCCCTTCATAAACAAAACCACATCATTACTATTTATTTCTTTTTCAATTCTACTTTTTATACCTTCATCTATATCTGACATATTTTCTTCCTTTATAAATTATATTTTATTCATTCGAACTAGTTTTTAATGCTAAAGCATGTAGTTGCTCTCCCATTTTTCCTTTTAGTGCTTTATAAACCATTTGATGTTGTTGAATTTTTGATTTTCCATTAAAAAGCTCTGATTTAACATGAGCAGAGTAATGGTCACCATCACCTCTAAGATCCTCTATAACTACTGTAGAGTTCGGTAAAGCTTCTTTTATCATCGTTTCTATTTCATTAGCACTCATAGCCATAATAAATTAAATCCTTATTATTTATTTTGCAAAATAATTATTAAACCAATTATTTCTTAAATTAGATAAATTTTCAATAGATATCTCTTGTTTTTTCTCATTATGCTTTATAGCAAAGCCTTCATCAGTTATTTTACCTATACTAGAAACAAGTATATTTCTCTTCTTTGCTTCAATAATTATTTTTCCAGTATTAGTTTTTTCACTAATAACAATATAGCGACCTTGATCTTCTCCATATAACCATGAATTAATATTTATTTCATCGGGTTTCTGTACTTCGCATCCTACGTTACTCATTATACAAATTTCTGCGAGGGCTATAGCAAGTCCTCCATCTGAAATATCTTTACATATATGTATTAAGTTTTGATTAGCTAAATTTAAAATAAACTTTCCATTACTTAATTCTTTTTCAAGGTCTACTTTAGGGGGATGTCCATTTTCAATTTTTTCTACTTCTTTAGCATAAATTGAACATTCTAAATGACCCTTAGTTTCTCCTATTATTAGGATATCTTGATTATCATATTTTTTAATAATATTAGTTAATTGTTTATTTGTATCTTTAATTAACCCAACTGCTCCAATCTGCGGAGTAGGAGGTATACTTTTGCCGTCTGTCTCATTGTAAAGGCTAACATTGCCAGCTACCACTGGCATAGAGAGTGTTTTACATGCAGAAGAAATACCATCTATAGCTGATACAATTTGTCCCATTACAATACTATTTTCTGGGTTACCAAAGTTTAGACAATCTGTAATTGCTAAAGGTAGAGCTCCAACTGAACATAAGTTTCTAAAGCATTCTGCTACTGCTTGCATACCTCCTAACTTAGAGTCAGCTTCACAATACCTTGGTGTGCAATCAGTTGTTATGGCTAATGCTTGATTATCGCTTCCATGAATGCGAACTACTCCTGATTCAGAGCCTGGCATTCCTATAGTATCTCCCATTACCATATGATCATACTGTTCCCATATCCATTTTCTTGAACATAAATCATGACTACCTATAAGTTTTATAAGATTTTGTATACAGTCACCATCATTAGGCACATTTACTATTTCAGTATTAATTTTTTCTTCATAGGGCCTATCATAGATTAAACCATTTGCTAATGGTTCAAGAGGCATATCAGCTACTACAGTATTATTAGATGTAAGAACTATATTTTTAGTATCTGTTACTTTACCAATAATACTAAAATCTAACTCCCATTTTTTAAAGATTTTTTCTGCTTCTTCTTCTGAGCCATGTTTTATTACCATTAACATTCTTTCTTGGCTTTCAGAAAGCATTATTTCAAAAGGAGTCATTTTAGTTTCTCTAACCGGAACTTTGTCTAAATCAATTTCTATTCCATTATTATCTTTTGCTGCCATTTCTACAGCAGAAGAAGTTAGGCCAGCTGCCCCCATATCTTGAATGCCAATAATACAATCAGTAGCCATTAGTTCCAGACATGCTTCTAATAAAAGTTTTTCTGTAAAAGGGTCACCAACTTGAACAGTTGGCCTTTTACTTTCTGTATCCGCATCAAATGCAGCTGAAGCCATTGATGCACCATGTATCCCATCTCTTCCTGTTTTTGCTCCTACATAGACAACAGGACTTCCAGGAGATCCAGCTTTAGCATAAAATATTTTATCTTTTTTAACAATACCAACAGTCATTGCATTAACTAATATATTACCGTTATAACCCTTATCAAAAGTGCATTCTCCTCCAATAGTTGGAACTCCCATACAATTACCGTACCCACCTATTCCAGCAACTACTCCCGATAAAAGATGTTTAGTTTTATGATGAGAGGGGCTTCCAAATCTTAAGCAATTTAAATTAGCTACAGGTCTCGCCCCCATAGTAAAAACATCCCTCATTATTCCTCCTACTCCAGTAGCAGCACCTTGATAAGGTTCTATAAATGATGGATGGTTGTGACTTTCCATTTTAAAAACTGCTGCTAAGCCATTACCAATATCTATTATACCTGCATTTTCGCCTGGGCCCTGTATTACCCATGGTGCTTCTGTAGGCAAAGTTTTAAGCCATTTTCTTGAAGATTTATAAGAGCAATGTTCACTCCACATTGCAGAGAATATTCCTAATTCTGTTATATTAGGAATTCTATCCATATATTTTATTGTTTGATTATATTCATCTTTGCTAAGTCCTAATTCTATAGCCTGTTCTACCGTAGTCATAAATCTTATCCTAATGTTTCAAAGAAGTTTTTAAAAAAATCTATGCCATCATTACCACCTAATTTTGCATCTATAGCTCTTTCTGGGTGGGGCATCATACCTAATACATTTCCCATATCGTTTATTATGCCTGCTATATTATTTATTGAACCATTAATATTAGATTTTTCTTCAATAAGCCCTTGATTTGAGCAATACTGGTGAGTAATTCTATTTTCTTTAACAAGTTTTTCAATAATATTATCACCAGCATAATAATTACCATCATGATGAGCAACTGGGAGCGAGATAACTTTACCAACTTGCTTTTTATTGGTCCAATTATTTTCATTATTAGAAATTAAATATGTATATTTACATATAAATTTCATTTTATTATTTCTCATTAAAGCACCAGGCAATAACCCGCACTCTGTTAAAATTTGAAAACCATTACATATGCCAAGTACAGGTGTTCCATTTTTTGCTTTTTTGATTATATCTTTCATAATTGGAGCTCTAGAAGCTATTGAACCAGACCTTAAGTAATCACCATGAGAAAAACCTCCTGGCAAAACAATAAGGTTAGTATTTTCAATTGACGTTTCTTTATGCCATAGCATTTTTGGAGCCTGGCCTGTAACATTTTTAATTGCTGTATATACGTCTCTATCACAATTTGAACCTGGAAATACAATAATATTTGGTTTCATCTAATTATAAGTCTTCTTTATTAAATTAATTTTTAGGTAAAATTATTATTTTATAGTCTTCAATCACCATGTTTGCTAAAAGTACTTTGCAAATTTCTTTAGTAATTTTTTCTGCTTCTTCTTTATTATCGGTATCTAAATCAATATCAAAGAGCTTTCCTTGTTTTATTTTATTAATACCACTAAACCCTAAATTACCTAAGGCTAATTCTACAGCTTTACCTTGCGGGTCTAGGACTCCTTCTTTTAAGGTTGTGTGAACTTGTACTTTCATAATTATCCTTTAACTTAATTTTCTAACACACCTAGTCTTTCAGCAACTTCTTGATATGCTTCTTCTAAATTGCCTAAATCTTCTCTAAACCTATCTTTATCTAATTTTTTATTTGTTTTGTTATCCCATAGCCTAAAATTATCTGGACTTAATTCATCAGCTAAAATAATTTCTAAATTATCATCTTTATAAAACCTTCCAAACTCTAATTTAAAGTCAATTACTTTTATGCCAATACTAGAAAAAACGCCTAATAGAAAATCATTAATTCTTAAGGACATATTAAATATATCTTCTAACTCATTAGAATTTGCCCATTCAAATGCTGTTATGTGTTCATCTGAGACTAATGGATCATTTAACTCATCAGATTTATAATAATATTCTACTATTGCTCTTGGAAGTGCTTCTCCTTCTTTTAATCCAAACCTCTTACAAATAGAGCCAGCTGCAACATTTCGTATAACTACTTCTATAGGTATAATATCCACGGAATGAACTAATTGCTCTCTCATGTTTAAACGTTTAATAAAATGAGTAGGAATTCCTATATCTTTTACCTTCTCCATTAGAAATGCAGAGATTCTATTATTTAAAACACCCTTACCATTAATTACAGCAAATTTTTTATTATTAAATGCTGTAGCATCATCCTTAAAGTATTGAATAATAGTATTAGGCTGTGGACCTTTATAAAGGATTTTAGCCTTACCTTCATATATTTTTTTTCTTTTATCTTCTGACATATTAACCTTTTAAATTAATTTAATTATATATTACTTATTCTTACTAGAACAGAGAATTACTAACAAGTATTGATATTATAAAATTTATTATTATCTGGAGATATATCACTAAATAAAAATAAAGGTTTAATATTTTTATTTAACTCACTATCTGCTGGTAATGCAATTATAGAAGAAGATAAAGTCCCATAGTTTTTTTTAAATTTATCAGTTATGTTCATTGCAGCAAATGGTTTATCTTTAGGGTGCGATTTATTAGCTAAAAAATTTATCCATTCATGCCACCCTGGTTTGTCTGGATTAGGATCCTCTAAGGATTTAAATTTATTTTTATTATTGATATATCTTTCTGATTTATTACTATTTAGATCATAGCTGTCTAAAAAATGTTTTCCTTCAGGAATTATATTTATAGAAACTTTATTTTTCTCAGAACTTTTTACCCAATAAGCTTTCTTATTATTTGCTATGAATAAGTTAAATGGTTTCCATTTAGTATTATCTAATAATTTAATATAATTTAATGCTGAATTTAAGGTTTCATTTTTTAGAATATCAATGATTATATTGCCTCTACTATTTTTGCTAGCATTTGGCCCTAAACTATTTGGTCTATTTAATATTGTAGCTACTAGCCCGCTATTATTTATACCTAGCCAACTGCCTCCAGCTGTTATATCTTTACCTGCAATAATACCATTATAATTAGGCCAGTGTTTACCCGGAGGTAGCCATGGTCTATTTTTCATTTCGTCTCTATTGCCTGCAAGGATTAACGGCCATTTATTATTCGGTCTATACAAAATTAATAATGTGCACATTTAAATAGTTTCTTATAAATTTATGTTATATTTAGTTTTAAATTGTTTATTATTTTTTTCTTTTCTTTATTATCATAGTTTTGCCATTCAGATATTTGCTTACTTGTTCTTTTGCAACCAATGCATATACCTTTAGCTAATTTGCATATTCCAATACAAGGAGTAATATCTACCATTATCAATATTACTTAAATACTCTATCAAAAATATACCCTATATTTTTTGTATGCTTACTAATATCAAATAGTGATTCTATTTGCTCAGGACTTAGATGTTTACTTACACCCTTATCTAAAGATAAAAGCTCTTTAAAATCAGATTTATTATGCCATACTTCCATAGCTGATTTTTGAACCGCGCTATATGCATCTTCACGACTCATTCCAGCTTGAGTTAAAGCAAGCATTACTCCCTGGCTAAAATGTAGGCCTCCTAATTGATTTAAATTTTTAAGCATATTTTTAGGATATAAAACTAGGTTTTCTACTACTCCAGCTAAACGATTTATAGCAAAATCTAAGGTTACAGTTGCATCTGGTCCTATCACTCTTTCTACTGATGAGTGTGAAATATCTCTTTCATGCCAAAGAGCTACATTTTCTAGAGCGGGTATAACTGATGACCTTACTAGTCGTGCTAAACCAGTAATATTTTCTGTCAAAACAGGGTTTCTCTTATGAGGCATTGCGGAGCTTCCTTTTTGTCCTTCGCTAAATTTTTCTTCCGCTTCTCTTACTTCTGTTCTTTGTAAATGTCTGATTTCTACAGATACTCTCTCTAAACTACTTGCAATTACACCTAGGACTGAAAAATACATTGCATGCCTATCTCTTGGAGAGATTTGTGTAGATATTGTTTCCACATTTAGTTTCATTTTTTTTGCTACATATTCTTCTACCTTAGGATCAATATTTGCAAATGTGCCAACAGCTCCTGAAATTTTACATGTTGAAATATCATTAGTTGCAAAGGCCAATCTTTCTTTACATCTTTTAAATTCAGCATATGCATAAGCAAATTTCAAGCCCATTGTAGTAGGTTCTGCATGGATTCCATGGCTTCTTCCAATGCAAACCATATTTTTGCTACTAAAAGCTCTTTTTTTAAGTGCTTTTAGTAGTCTTGTTAATCCTTGGTCAAGGATTTTACTAGCATTTTTGAGTTGAATATTAAAACAAGTATCTAGTACGTCAGAGGACGTCATTCCTTGATGAATAAACCTTGCTTTGGGGCCAACATGCTCTGCAACATTAGTCAGAAATGCTATAACATCATGTTTTACTTCTTTTTCAATTTCGTCTATTTTATCTATCTCAAATTTACCTTTTTTTTCTATTTGTTTAGCAACACCTTTAGGAATAACTCCTAACTTTTCTTGTGCTTCACAAGCATATCTCTCTATGTCTAACCATGTTTGAAATCTTGATGATGTGCTCCATATTTCGACCATTTCTGGTCTGCTGTATCTAGTGATCATTTTAAAACCTTAAAATAAATTAATAAATTGAAAAAAATAATTAATACTATGTATATATAATCATATGAATACGTTCAATTATATAATAGTATTTGTAATATATTTTATAACTTTTAAGGTTTATTTATGCTTATAGATGGAATACATAAAAAAGCTATAGAGTCTTCATCTGACTCTAAAGTTGTTATAATAGACCAAACACTTTTGCCTCATCAATTAAAATATGTAACCTTAAAAGGTTTAGAAGATTGTATTATAGCAATTAAAGATATGTGGGTAAGAGGAGCTCCATTAATTGGAGTTACAGCTTCATACGGAATGTTTTTTGCTGTTAAAGATAATCCAACAGAAGTAAACATTAGAAAATCATATGATTTGTTAATTGCTACAAGGCCTACAGCAGTAGATTTAAGATGGGCTTTAGAAAGAATTTTAAGTAATATTTTTAAATATAAAGAAGGAGAAAGGTCTAATTATCTATGGGTATTCTGTAAAGAGTTAGAAGAAAACTCAATAAAGCAATGCTCTAAAATAGGTGATTATGGCCTGGAAATTATAAAATCTAAAATTATTCAAGATAAAACTTTTAATATCTTGACTCATTGTAATGCTGGTTGGTTAGCATGCGTCGACTGGGGAACCGCATTAGCTCCGATATATAAAGCATATAATGCTGGGCTCAATATACATGTGTGGGTTGATGAAACTAGGCCAAGATCTCAAGGAGCATCATTAACAGCTTGGGAATTAAGTAAACACGGGGTACCTAATACTTTAATAGTAGATAATGCAGGTGGCCATTTAATGCAAAGTGGAAAAGTAGATATGTGTATTGTCGGATCTGATAGAACAGCTTCCAATGGAGATGTTTGTAATAAAATAGGTACATATATGAAAGCTTTATGTGCTTTTGATAATAATATTCCTTTTTATGTAGCCCTACCTGAGTCTACAATTGATTTTTCTTTAGAATCAGGGGTTAATAAAATTAATATTGAAGAAAGAGATAATAAAGAAATTACGCATGTCTCAGGCATAAACTCTTCAGGGGTATTAACAACAGTAAAAATAGTTACAGATATGGTATCTAGTCATAATCCTGGGTTTGATGTTACTCCAGCCAGATTAGTAACAAGACTAATTACAGATAAAGGAGTATGTGAGGCATCACCAGAAGGTATAAAAAGTTTATTCAGATGATACAATTACAAAAAGAAGTTATTAAATATGCAAAAAAACTTAACTCTACAAATTTATCTATTTTAAGATCAGGTAATATTTCTTTAAGAACTAAATTTAAAAACATTGAAGGGTTTTTAATAACTCCATCAGGGAGAAAATATGAAACACTTTTACCTAACGAAATTGTTTTTGTTTCTTTAGATGGTACTTATGATGAGAAGGGACTAAAACCTTCTTCTGAATGGAAATTCCATCAAGACATTTACTTAGAAAAAAAAGAGGCAAATGCTATAGTGCATGCCCATTCACTATACGCTACATCACTATCAGTTCATAGAAAATTAATACCTGCTTTTCATTATATGATAGCGCTCGCAGGTGGGAACGATATAAAATGTTCTAAGTATGCAACTTTTGGAACTAGAGAGTTATCATATAATATTCTAAAAGCTCTTAAAGGTCGAAGAGCTTGTTTAATGTCAAACCATGGACAAGTCTCTTATGGAGATGATTTAGGTAAAGCTTTTGAATTAGCAGAAGAAGTAGAAAACTTATGTCATCAATATTCAGAAGCTAAAAAACTTGGAAATCCGAATATTTTATCAAAAAAAGAAATGAATGACGTTTTAAAAAAAATTAAAGATTATAAAAATTAACTTATTTATAACTAATTTGGTCTAGAGGATAACATAATGAAAACTTGGCAATTACAGGACTTTAATTTAGAATCTTTAAAAACAGAAGAAAAAAGTAATCCTAAAATTATTAATAAAAATGATGTTCTGATTAAGATTAAGGCAGCAAGTTTAAATTATAGAGACATAATAATGATTTCAGGTGGTTACGGAAAAATGGGAGGAGTTCCTCCTTTTGTTCCTATTTCGGATGGTGCTGGTATTATTGAAGAAATTGGAAAAGATGTAAAAAAATTTAAAAAGGGAGACAAGGTTATTTTGCCTTTTTTTAAAAATTGGAATTCAGGAAATATCAATGATTTAACAGCATTATCTGCATTGGGTGGTATTGAAGATGGTGTAATGCAAGAACTGATGGTGTTTAGTGAAGATAAAGTTGTAAAAGCTCCGGATGGTTGGACATCAGTAGAATCATGTACATTACCTTGTGCGGCCGTAACTGCATGGAGGACAATTGTCACAGAAGGTAGGGTAACAAAAGATTCTACAGTATTAGTGCAAGGTTTAGGTGGAGTTTCTATATTTGCAATACAAATTGCAAAACTTTTTAATGCAAAAGTCATTGCAACTACATCAAGTCCTCAGAGAATGATCATTGCTAAAAATATAGGAGCAGATGAAGTAGTAAATTATAATGTTCATGTTGAATGGTGGAAAAAAGTACAAGAACTTACTTCTAGAAAAGGTGTTGATATTATAGTAGAAGTAGGAGGAGGCAATACTTTAGAGCAATCTATAAAAGCATCTAAAACGGGAGCAGTTATTGGCATAATAGGTGTCTTGTCAGGCGGGACAGCGCAATTACCTATAGGAAGAGCAATTGCAAAATCTTCAAGATTAATAGGAATTACATGTGGTAATCAAGAAGACCTTACAGACCTATGTTTAAAATTAGATCATTCAAATTCCAAACCAGTGATTGATTCTATATACGGATTTGATAAGCTACCTGAAGCACTTTCTTATATGAAGCAAGGAAAGCATTTAGGTAAAATTGTAATTGATTTTGAAAAGTAATATTCATATGAATAAAATTTTAATAATTGAAGATGATAAAATCTGGATAGATATTTTATCTAAGGAACTAAAAGAAAAAGTAACTAATTGTATTATAGAAAACATACTTTTTACGAACCAAGATTATGACTATTTTTTACAATCAATAGAAAAAACTAAACCGTCATTAGTTATTTTTGATGTAAATATGGGAGGTGATGCTAAAGCAGGAGTTAAATTAGCAAAATATATCAAAAAGAAAATACCTGATTTAGATTTTGTTTTCTTAACATCTCAAAAAAAAGAAGATCCATTAATTATTAGTAATGCAGCTGAAGTCGGAGCCATTACTTTATTTGATAAAAGTGATTTTATAAATGATTTAGAGTCACTAAGTAGCTTTATTTCTAATTCATTAAATAAGAATATCAATAATACTAAAATTATAAACCTTTCACCATTAGAAATTAACTATCAAGCAAGAACTGTTAAATTAAATAATATTGATATTAAATTTACAAAAATGGAGTTTGAAATATTATTTTACTTGGCTAAGCATAAAAACCAAGTGTTTTCAAAGCTTCAGCTTTACAGTCAAGCCACAACTGAGCATGTAGTAGAAGATACCTTTGAAAACACTATTGTAAGTCATATAAAAGCTATTAGAGATAAGTTGAAAAAAATTGATACTGATTTTAACCCCATATTAACGGTTCCATCATACGGCTATAAATATTATTATTCTGATAATTAATTAATATTTTTATCTATAAATATTTCAACTCTTCTATTTGTTTTTTCTTTTATGCCATCTTCCGTTAAAATTTTAGGTTTTTTTTCTCCAAAGTAGAATGTGCTTATACTCTCTTCTGCAATACCTAAACTTTTTAAATACTTTTTTACTGAGTTAGCCCTTAATTTTGATAGTGTTATGTTGTATTGGTCTGAACCAGACCTATCAGTATGTCCAATTACTTCAATGGTAAAGTTATTGTCTCCTATATAATTGTCATATATTTTTTTTATAGAATACTTAATATCATTATTAAGTTTATATTTATTGTGTGCAAAATATATTTCAAATTTAAGTTTATCATCAATATTTACTATATTTTTAATTTCCTTGATTTCTTTAATTTCTTCTTTCTCATTAATTACTTTTTTTATATTTTTTTTCTTTATTATGGTTTTTACTACTATATCTTTATTATGATTAATATTAGATTGAGATAGGGTTATTAAACCTGTATTCATCATATCGTAGCATTTTTTTATGTGATCTTTTTGCCAAGACTCTTCGAGCTGTTCTAACCAACAATCAAAACCTAATTGTGTTCTTGCAGATAACATTGGAAAATCCTTTGCTCTATCAGTACCGAGCGTACTTATTAGTTCCTTTCTTTTGTTATTTACCTCATCATGTAAAATTATATCTATATCCCAGTTATTAATTAATTCTGGCAATACTTCTTGTCCTGTTCTAGCTTTATATCCTTTTTCTGCAAAATATGATGCATCAATTTCATCATGCATTTCATTCATTTCATATAATGCAAATTCTAAGTAAACATCCGATAAAGCTTGAGAAAACTGATTATTGTTATTGGGAGTTGATTTAAGTTTCTCTATGCTATGATATGCACAACCATTACTTAATAATATAATTAGAAATAGTATATTTAGGTGACATTTTTTTTTAAGATAATTTAACATAATCTTTCCTTTATAATTTAAGTATTTAATTTAATATTTTGTTATAAGGAAATGCTTTATTTAATATGAAGATTTTATGAAGATAAATAATAAGGTTTTTTTAAATGAATATAAACAGATTAAAAGTATGGTTAGTATTATTTTTTTCTACAATCGTATTAATTTCTGGGGTTACTGCATCTATAATATATAGTTCTTCATACCTGAGCCCCATAGGTAGTAATTATGCGAAAGCAGAGTTGAAATTATTAGATGAATTGATGTCTAAGGATTATTTAACATTATCTAATATTTTTAAAGACTTAAAAGTTTCTGAAGAAGAAAAAATTCAGATTGATGATCTATATATAATAAAACAAAATTTAGGAAAAATTAAATTTATTATCCAGGAAAGAGATAGAAGGGTAATTTATTCTAAAGGTGCAATTATCACTTATAAAAATAAAACAGTAAATTTTTATGAAACAATAGGTATAGAAAGTATAAATTTTGTAGTTTTTCTTAAAAAAATTATTTTTAAAAATAAAGAAAATGATTGTAATGACTATTTTAGAAACCCTTATAGACCTTATACAGATCAGATTACAATTTATGAAATAGGATGCGCATTTAATAAAAACGAAAGTATGATGAGGATATATAGAGGAGATAAATATGATACCTCATATATAATATCTAAAAGTTTACCAATATCATTAAATAATGAAGTGCTGGGTGTAATTCAAATTGCATCAGATGCAAGAAAATTAGAAGAAAAGTTAGGAATCATATTAATTTCTATCTTAGCACCAGTTTTTTTTAGTATATTATTGGTTTCAATATTTATTTTTTATTTACAGTATTTTTTAAGTACAAGAGTTAGAGTTAATTGGATAAATGCTAAAAATATTGCGCATAATATTAAAAATAAAACAAATGCTATTAAATTTTATGCAAATAAAAAAGCTAATAATAATGACTATAGAGAAAATTTAGCAACTATTAATAGTATAGTAGATAATTTAGATAACTTTATCGAAGAGACTTTAAATACAGCTAGGCAACAACATTATGGCATTCTTGATAAAAATAATAAAAATAGTTTAGTAGATTTAAAAGATATCATTAACATAATTAAAAAATTATATGTTTCTAGAAATATAATCTTTTTTGAAAATATAAGCTGCATTATTATAGGAGAAAAAAATAAATTAATAGATGCTATATCAGCAGCAATTGATAATAGTTTGCATTGGAATACAGGTAAAGGAGCTGTTGAAGTTAAAATTTATAAAAATAATAGTTTTATAGATTTAATAATCTCTGATAGAGGACCAGGCATTCTTGATAAAGATAAGAAAAATATTTTTCATAAGAAATTTAGTAAGTCTGGTGGAAATGGAATTGGGTTGTATATTGCAAAAAATATAGTAGTTTCATACGGTGGAGAATTATTTGCATTGGATAGAGACGGTGGAGGTTTAAGAATGGTTTTTAAGTTCAAGGTTTCTAAATAAAATGTGTAATTAATTTGTATGGCAAATAAAGTAGTATTATTGATGTTAAGTATGTTTAAAAATAAATTTCATTATCTTTTAATTTTGATGCTATTTAGTTGCAACACAATTAAAGATATTGATTCTATCCCAATAGAAATAGAAAAGTCTTCATTAGAGTTAATGTCTATTAGTAAAGAAGATAAAAATCTTATTGATTTTCTAGAATACTATAATTTTTCAATACCTAAAGAGGGCATTAATTGGAATTCTGACCTCCTTGTGATGATAGGAATATATTATAATAAAGCCTTAGCATTAAAACGTGCAGAATACGGGTTAATAGCATCTGATGTACAGGTATTAGCTGCAGGTTATAAGGGTTATATAATAGCGCCTTTAATAGAGTATCATTCTGAAGGAAAACCATTTTCCCTCGGACTTAATATTGAAATGCCAATTAAAAAAATTTCCATAAAAAAAACTAAAACAGATTTAGTTAGAATTAAATCTATTACTAAGGCTTTGGAGATTACGGACCCTGTATGGGAGTTAAGAACAATCATATTAAAATCTATAGTTGATATTTTAAAATATGAACATGAATATTCTATTGAGGAAAAAATAATTAATAAATCTTATGAAAATTATGCAATTTTAGATAATTTATTTAAACAAGGATTGATTTCAAAATTATTATTAGATAAAGAAAAAATTAATATTGAAGAATTAGTAAGTAAATTAGGAATAATCAAAGCTAAGATAAAAGCTTCTAGAATTTATTTAGCAAGTACAATGAATATTTCTATGAATATGATACTTGATAAAAAAATAAGCTTAGAAAATGAAAAGATGCCTTCATTAAAAGATTTTGAAAGGCAGTTAAATAATAAATTAAATATTGCATTAATAAATAGGGGGGAAGTGCTTACTTCTTTATCTAAATATGCAGAAACAGAATTAGAGCTAAGATTACTTGTCGCTGAAGAAAATAAATTAGTTACGTCTATAACGCCAGGAATATTATGGGATCAAACTGACCTTATATTTAATTTATCAGGTGCAATATTATTAAGTAATAAAGATCTAACTAATGCAAAAATTAGTAGGGCTCTTTTAAAAAGAGATGTAATGAAGGCAAGTTTTGAAGTAACTCAAAGCCTTATTCTTAGCCAAGTACAAAGTGCATATGCTAAAATGCTTGTAGTAAATGCAGAATATTATGCAGCATTATCTTTATTAAAAAATGCTAAGCTAAGCTTGTTAAGAGTTATAGATAGTAAAAATAACGGTGAATTAAGTATATTAAATATAAAAAAAGCTGAATTATTAATATTACAAAGAGAGAAATTAATATCTAATACAAATTTTTCTAGAATGAGCTCTTTATTTGAATTTGAAAAAAGTTTAGGGCAAAGTTATTTTAAAGGGAGTTATATCCCTCAAAATGCATATTACCCAATTGAGTATTTTACGCATATAAATGAAGGCAAATTAAAATGAAGATATTAATATATATATTATCTATTATTATTATTGGGTCTTTTACTTATTTATTTTTTTCAAATAATTATTCTGACACTTCATCTAATAATGATCAAGAATTAGAATTAAATGATATAGGTGACGATGATGACATTGAAATAAATAGATTAGTAACTTATAAAGATAGGGTAGCCATTCTGTTGTCACCGGAAGAATATAATCTTGCAGGTATTTCAAGCAAATTATTGAAAAAACAAACAGTTATTCTTCAAGAAGAAAAGAGTGCTTTATCCATTAATCCTAAAAAATTATTAGAGTTAGTCCAAACATATGATGCATTGAAATTGCAACTAGACAGAATTATGATTGACAAAAATTATCTTAAAAATAATTATGATAGGTTTAAAATATTATATGATACTGAAGGTAGTATACCTCTAAAAAATTTAGAAGAATCTAAGTACAAACTCATGTCTATAAATTCAGAAATAATCAGCTTAAATAAAAAATCAAAAGATATATCTAAATTAATTAAGAGATCTTTTGGTGACTTTTTTCTAAAAGATATTATAGGAGAGAGGTCTGTATATAATAATTTAGTTAATAAATCTTCATCTATAATTGCAATTGAAAATATAGAATATGAAAGTCATAATACGAATTATTTCTATAAGAATAAAAATTTAACTTTTTTAACTATGAATGATGAAGTTTCAAAACTTTTTGGGAATGTTGGCTTGTTTTACTTAGATGGTGATAATTTATCACCAGAAAGAAAAATTACTGTTTATACGAATACTATAGATTCTATGGAGGGCTATTTTATTCCTGAAAATGCTTTAATATATCACAATGGTAAAATTTGGTCTTATTTTAAAGAAAAAGATTATTTATTTACTAGATACGAATTAAGTAAATTTAATATTATGAATGATGGGCAATTATTTGTGAATGAGGAGTTAAAAAACATTAATATTGTAAATTCTGGTGCTCAAGTATTATTTGCTGAAGAGTTTAGAACGCAAATAATGCAAGAAGATGATGATTAGTTATTAATATGTTTTATTCTTTAATTCGTTTTTCTATATATAAACCATATATAATTATTGCTTTTATATCTTTGCTTACAATATTTTGTGGTTGGAAACTTTTTCAAACTTCTCTAGACATATTTCCAGAATTTTCACCAAAACTTGTAATTATACAAACGGAAGCTCTAGGTCTATCTTCTGAACAAGTAGAAAATAGTGTAACTAGACCTTTAGAATCTCTTTTAAGTGGTATACCAAATATAGAATATCTTAGATCTGAGTCTATAGCAGGATTATCTGTTTTAACTTTAACTTTTAATGAAGGCTCATCACACAGTAATAATAGACAACTAGTTACAGAAAGGTTAAGTGGAGCAAAAAATATCCTTCCTAAATTTGTCAAGTCTCCAATTATAATGCCTCTAGCTTCTTCAGCAGCTACAATTATGACTATAGGCTATACATCTGATAATAACAGCTTGCTTGATTTGAGGAGTTTTGTTGAACAGCATGTTGCTCCAGCATTATTATCTGTAAAAGGTGTTGCTGATGTTAATATATTTGGTGGCGAACAAAAACAATTAAATATCATTTTAAATAAAGATAAATTAATTGAATATTCAATTCCAATAGATTTAGTAATAAAAAATCTTGAAAATGCTAATTTAAAAATATTTGGTTCGTTGGTTACTAGCAATCAAGAAATACAAGTAGTTCAAAATAATCTGATTTCTCTTAATAAAATTAAATCTATAAATATAGTAAATGAGTCTGGTAGGATCATTAAATTAAGTGATATTTCAACAATTGAGTTTAATGCATCTATGCAGATTAGTAAGGCGAGCATAGAAGGAAAGCTTGGTGTAGTAGTAATGATTATAGGTCAGTTGAATGCTGATACAGTTGCAGTTACAAAAGCTATAGATAAAGCTTTAATTACTTTAATAGAGTTAACTGCAAAGAATAATATTGAGCTAAATAATCAAATTTTTAGACCTGCTAATTATATTTTAAATAGTTTACATAGTATTCTTGATCATTTAGCTGTTGGTGGAATATTAGTCTTATTAGTTTTAATAGTTTTTATGTCAAATTTAAAAGCAGCTCTTATTTCTGCTTTAGCTATTCCAATATCATTAATTTTAGCAGCTATCCTAACATTGACTACAGGTACTAGTCTAAACATAATGGTAATAGGTGGTTTAGCAATAGCTTTAGGTGAAGTTGTAGATGATGCAATTATAGATGTTGAAAATATCTTAAGAAGATTAAGAGAAAATAGTAAATTAAAGAAGCCTCTGCATAATTTAAAAGTTATATATCGTGCATCTATAGAAGTAAGAGGGTCAGTTGTATTCGCTTCATTAATTGTTATGTTAGTATTTATCCCCTTATTAATCTTATCTGGTGTGGTAGGTAGAATGTTTGCCCCATTGGGCATAGCTTATATATTAGCTATATTTTCATCATTAATTTCTGCACTCACACTAACGCCTGCATTAGCAAGTATTAGTTTTAACAAATATTCAGAAAAAAAAGATCCATTAATTATTAAATTAATTAATCCTAGTTATGAAAAAGCTTTATATTTTTTATCAAGGTTTCCAAAAATTTCTTCTATATGTGCACTACTAATTTGTTCCTCTGGAATATTTTTAGTACCAAAATTAATGCTAGGTTTTTTACCAGAATTAAGAGAAGGGCATTTTATGATACATACTTCATCTCTAACAGGAACTTCTTTATCTGAAACAATGAGATTAGGCAATATTATTACAAAAAATGTATTAGATATAGAGGGTGTAAAAACTATGTCTCAATGGGCAGGTAGAGCCGAGAGAGGTGCAGACACTTTTGGAAGCCATTACTCTGAGTTTGAAGTTGAATTAGAGAGCTTAAGTGGAAAAAAACAACAAATTATTTTTAATAAAATCAAAGATATATTAGTAAATACTCCAGGCATATCTTTTGAAGCTAACTCTTTTTTAATAGAAAGAGTTGATGAAACATCTTCTGGATATAGTTCACCAATTGTACTTCAAATATTTGGAAACAATTTGTCTGAAATAGATATTGCAAGTTCAAAGCTATATAAAAAATTTATAGATAACCCTGCTTTACAAAATATACAATTAAAGTCAATTTTGGGTAAACCACAAATAAATATAGAATTAAATTATAAATTATTAGCAATGCATAATATTTCCATTGATGAAACATATGCTTTAATTAATGCGGCATTAGATGGAGTTATCATTGACAGTTATTATGAAGATATGATTAAGATACCAATTGTTTTGTCTTATAAAGATAAAGGCAGTTTAGATCATATTAATAAACTAAAAAATATAGTTTTAATTAATAAAGATGGGCAATCATTTAAACTTGATGATGTCTCTAAGATATTTATTACTAAGGGTAGATATAATATACTTCATGATTCTGGTCGTAAGGTGCAAATTATTACTGCTAAAGCTCGAAATGGAGCTACAAATATAGCTTTAAACGAGATCAATTCTATAATTAATAATACAGACTTAGGTAGTAATATTTATACAAATATTACAGGTAGTGCTGTCGAAGGAAAAAAAGCTCGTATAGAATTAATTACAACATCTTTGTTGGTTTTAATAGGGGTTTTGTTTTTAGTGTTAATTGCTATAGGTAATATAAAAAATACTTTTTTAATACTAATTAATTTGCCATTTGCTTTAATCGGAGGTGTTGTTGCAGCAATATTAGGGGGTGGTCTATTATCTATAGGTTCAATAGTTGGTTTTGTTACTTTGTTTGGAATAACTCTAAGAAACTCTATTATGTTAGTGTCTCATTACCAATATTTAGTATTTAAATCTGGATACGAATGGAACAAAGAAACAGCTATTAAGGGAGCAAAGGAAAGGCTTCCATCTATATTAATGACTGGATTGGTTACAGGTCTTGCTATGCTTCCAATAGCTTTTGATGCTGATAATGCTGGAAGAGAAATTATGGGTCCGATGGCTTCTATAATTATAGGGGGACTTACTACCTCCACTATATTGAATTTATTAATATTGCCTGCCTTTATGTTAGCATTTGGATCATTTAATAAAAAAATTGATAATATTTAAGCAGCATCTAATATCATATCTTCTATTTGATATGCTAAATTAGAAATACTATTTATATCTATTTTATTATTAGCAATATCATTTAATTGCTGTTTCCATAATTTAGAGCCTTGAACTCCATAAAACATATTAAAAAGTGGGCGAATTAATCTACGTTGCGTATGCCCTAAAGATAGATATTTACTTGCATATTCAAGATAACTATTAATAATTTCATATCTAGAGATATTAATATTTTTATCAAAAAATGTATTCTCTGCATTACTAAACATCCATGGGTTATCCCAGGCTGCTCTACCAATCATGGCTCCGTCAAAATCTTTTAAGATATTTTTTGCATCATTTAAATTAACAATACCTCCATTTACTATAATTCTCATGTGCTTAAAAGTTTTTTTTATAAACTTTACTCTCTGATAATTAAGAGGAGGAATCGTTCTATTTTCATGAGGAGATAATCCTTTTAGAATTGCGATGCGAGCATGAATAATAACAGTAGAAACTTTTTTATCATCTAGTTCATAAATAAATTCTTCAAGAAATTGATCTGTGTCAAAATTATCTAAACCAATTCTAGTTTTTACAGTAACCGGAATGTCACAATTTTCTTTGATAGCTTCTATCATTTCTCCAACTTTTTTAGGTTCTTTCATTAAGCATGCACCAAAATTACCATTCACAACTTTGTTTGATGGGCACCCACAATTAATGTTAATTTCTTGAAAATTTGATTTTGAAAATATTTTTGCAGCTTTAGCTGCAGAGGAAGGTTCAGAACATCCAATTTGTAAAGCTACTGGGCCTTTACAGTCAGATTCTATACTAAATCTATTATTTTGATCGTGTATAATAGCATTTGTATTAATCATCTCTGTATAAAGAAGAGTATTTTTAGAAATTAATCTTAATAAATTTCTATAATGTAAATCTGTTCGATCCATCATAGGAGCTATTGATAACAAATTTATATTATTAACCATAAAAATTAGCCTTGTTTTATTAATTTTGCAGCATTTATGGCAAAATAACTTAAAATTCCATCTGCTCCTGCTCTTTTAAAGCAGCTAAGAGATTCTATAATAGCCTTATCTTTATCTAAGTATTTATTATTGATGGCAGCCATAATCATAGCATACTCTCCAGAAACTTGGTATGCGTAAGTAGGCATTTTGAATGTAGATTTTACTCTATAAATTATATCTAAATAGGGCATACCTGGTTTTATCATAATCATATCTGCTCCTTCAGAGATATCTAAGCTAACTTCTCTTAAGGCTTCATCTGAATTTGAGTAATCCATTTGATAACTTTTTTTAGACTTTTTGCTTATATTTAATTCTGACCCAATTGCATTTCTAAAGGGGCCATAGAAACAGGATGCATATTTTGCAGCGTAAGACATTATTTGAGTATTTTTAAAACCATTTTTGTCTAGCTCTTTTCTAATTAAACCTATTCTGCCATCCATCATATCACTAGGGGCTATAATATCTGACCCAGCCTTAGCTTGAATAACAGCTTGTTTACATAAAATTTCTATGCTTTCATCATTCAATATTTCATTATCTTTTAATAAACCATCATGCCCATGATTTGTATAAGGATCTAAAGCTACATCCGTTATTATTCCAATATTCTTAATATTTTTTTTAATTAAGTTAGTCGTTCTACATACAAGGTTTTCTTCATTTAATGCTTCAGAACCTTTTTCATCTTTAAGAGTAGCATTTGTTTCAGGAAATAGTGCTATAGCGGGTATGCCTAATTCTTTTGCCTCTTGTACAGTTTCAATAATTTGAGTAATTGGAGTTCTGTAAACACCGGGCATAGAATTAATAACAGTTTTTTTATCACCATCTGTAATAAATATAGGCAATATTAAATCATTTACAGAAAGTCTATTTTCTTCTATTAATCTTCTGCTCCAATTAGTCTGTCTATTTCTTCTCATCCTTGTGCTAGGGTAAGAAGGTGAAGCTACATTTATATAGTTATTACTCATATATATATTTCCTAATTATTTAAAATTATACTATATTATAATAGTAGTTTTTTAAAATTTTTCTCTCTTAATAGGGATTTTAATCAATAAACACAATAATTAATAGGGTATAACATGGACTTTTCTCTAAGTAATGATCAAATTGCATTTAAATCTATGATTCAAGCTTTTGCTAAGGATAAAATGGCTCCTTATGCAAATAAATGGGACAAGGAAAAAACACTTCCAATTGATGTTCTAAGAGAGGCTGCAACTCTAGGTTTAGGTGGCATCTATGTAGATGAAAAACTAGGTGGAACTGGTCTAGGTAGGCTGGATGCTGCAATTATATTTGAAGAGTTATCTACAGCTTGTCCGTCAACGGCAGCTTTTATATCTATACATAATATGGCTACTTGGATGGTTTCTAAATATGGTACAAAATACCATTTTGATAAATATTTACCAAAACTATTAACTATGGAATATATATCATCCTATTGCTTAACTGAACCAGGCTCTGGCTCTGATGCCGCTGCATTAAGCACTTCTGCAATTAAAGAAGGAGATTATTATATATTAAATGGGACAAAAGCATTCATATCTGGTGCTACTATATCTGATACTTATTTAACAATGGTAAGAACAGGTGATAAAAGTTCGAATGGTATTTCTTGTTTATTAATTGATAAAGATTCTGAAGGATTATCATTTGGTAAATTGGAAGATAAAATGGGCTGGAATTCGCAACCTACAGCACAAGTAATATTTGAAAACTGTAAAGTTCCAATAAAAAATTTAATAGGTAAAGAAGGAGAAGGTTTTAAGATCGCAATGCAAGGGTTAGATGGCGGTAGAATAAATATTGCATCTTGCTCTTTAGGTGCAGCAAGAATTTGCTTAGAAAAATCCTTAGATTATGTAAATGATAGAACTCAATTTGGAAAAAAAATAGCAGACTTCCAAGCTACACAATTTAAATTAGCAGATATGGCAACACAACTAGAGGCCGCAAGGTTAATGGTATTAAAAGCCGCTTCAGAAATAGATAACTTAGGACAGGATGCAACAAAGATAAGTGCTATGGCAAAAAGGTTTGCTACTGATATAGGTTTTTCAATATGTAATGAGGCACTTCAGTTACATGGAGGATATGGATATCTAGCAGAGTATGAAATAGAACGGTTTGTTAGAGATGTAAGGGTTCATCAAATTTTAGAAGGTACTAATGAAGTTATGAGAGTTGTTATTTCTAGATCCTTATTAGCAAATAGGTAGATATATATGTCTATTAAATATAGTGAAAATGGAAATGCAGCAATTATAACGCTTAATAGACCTAATAATTTAAATGCACTTAATTATGAAATGATTACTAGTATTGAAGAGTATTTAAAAAATATTAATAAAAATAAGAATATTAAATTAGTAATTTTTAAAGGGGAAGGAGAAAAAGCTTTTTGTGCAGGAGGTGATGTAAAAAGTTTTTATGAAGAAAAGTTTACTAATACTAATGTATTAAGAAAAAATTTTTTTTTTAGAGAATATAAGCTTAATTATTTAATAAAAAAATATAAAAAACCTATAATCTCTTTTGTAAATGGAATTTGTATGGGAGGTGGAGTAGGCATTGCAATGCATAGTAGTATAGTTATCGTTTCTGAAAATGTTAAGTTTGCTATGCCAGAGTGTACAATTGGGCTTTTCCCAGATGTTGGCTCCTCAAATTTTTTATCCAAATTAAAAAGTAATATCGGTTTATATCTTGCCTTAACTGGCAAAAGATTAGTTAGTGGAGACCTAATAGAATTGGGATTAGCTAATTATTGTGTAAGCAGGAACAGCTTTGATTCTCTTGAAAAACGCTTAATTAATATTAAAAATATGAGGTCTATTGATAAAATTATTGATGAATACTCTGAAAAGACAAATTCATCTATATTTCCTTCACTTAATAAAAATATAAATAGTATTTTTAAATATAATAAAGTTGAAAAAATTATTTCTCTATTAGAGAGTTCTAATGAAATATGGGCTGAAGAAGCTTTTAAGGCTATGAATAAATCCTCTCCTACAAGTCTAAAAATTAGTTTGAAACAATTAAGATTGGCTAAATATAAGTCTTTTAAAGACAATTTAATCATGGACTATAGGTTATCTCAGTCTTGTATGAGAGGAGTTGATTTTTATGAAGGAGTAAGATCTGTTTTGGTTGATAAGGATTCTAAACCAATATGGAATCCTAGTATGGTTCAAGATGTGAGTAGTAAACTTGTTATTTCTCACTTTAAGTCTTTAGGTAAAGGTGATTTAAAAATATAATCAAATAAGGAAATGATATGAAAATAGGGTTTATAGGATTAGGAAATATGGGTAGGGGCATGGCTTTAAATTTAGTTAAGGCTAAACATGATGTTAATATTTATGATCTTAATAAAGACGTAATAGGTGAACTTAATAAAAGAGGATGTATTGGTTGCTCTGATATTATTAGCACGGTTAAAGATAGAGATGTTGTAATTACTATGTTGCCAGAAGGTTCGCATGTAAGAGATGTCTATTTAGGATCATCGAGTATAATTGAGAATTGTAATGAGAATACTTTATTAATAGATTGTTCTACTATTGATATTGCAAGTATTAAAGCTATTGGAATTAAAGCCAATAAAAATAATATGCACATTATAGATGCTCCAGTATCAGGAGGAGTGGTAGGGGCTGATAATGGAACTTTAACTTTTATGGTAGGTGGAAAAGAAGAAAGTTTTAATTTAGCTCTACCAATTTTAAAGGATATGGGTAAAAAAGTAGTTCATGCAGGTGATTTAGGGTCTGGGCAGGCGGCGAAGATATGTAATAATATGATTTTAGGTATTACTATGATAGCTCTCAGTGAATCGTTTACAATGGCTAAAAAACTAGGCTTAGATCAAAATAAGTTTTTTGAAATCAGCTCTAAAGCAACAGGCATGTCTTGGGCTATGTTGAATCATTTGCCAGTAGCTAATATTATAGAAACAGCAGCTGCAAATAATAATTTTAAACCAGGTTTTGCAGCAAGTATGATGGTAAAAGATTTGTCTTTAGCTCAGTCAGCAGCAGCTTCCGTAAATTTAAATACACCTTTAGGCTCTTTAGCGTTAGATATGTATAAAGATTTTATAAAAAAGGGTAATGGTGACCTGGATTACACAGCAATAATAAAATTAATAGAAGATAATTAATCTAATTAAAATGCTGCAATACCTGTTTGAGCTCTACCAAGAATTAACGCATGAATATCATGTGTTCCTTCATAGGTATTAACTGCTTCTAGATTCATTACATGTCTTATTACATGGTATTCATCGCTCACACCATTCGCTCCATGCATATCTCTAGCTATTCTTGCAATCTCTAGTGCTTTTCCTGTACTATTTCTCTTTATCAATGATACCATATCAGGAGTCGATTTACCTTCATCTTTCAATCTACCTACTCTTAAACTACCCTGAAGGGCAAGACTGATTTCTGTTTGCATATCAGCTAATTTTTTTTGTATTAATTGATTAGCGGCTAAAGGTTTACCAAATTGTTTTCTATCTAAAGTGTATTGTAATGCAGCATGCCAACAAAATTCCGCAGCCCCTAATGCACCCCATGCTATACCGTATCTTGCAGAGTCAAGACAAGAAAAAGGACCTTTAAAAGATTTAACAAGAGGAAGTTTATTTTCTTCAGGAACAAAAACATCAGATAAATGTATCATACCAGTTGTGGAAGCTCTTAAAGAAAACTTTCCTTTAAGGGCTGGAGTTTCTAAACCTTTAAATCCTCTTTCTACTATGAACCCTCTTAATATATTTTGTTCATCTTTAGCCCATATAATTAAAATATCAGCAATTGGAGAGTTTGTTATCCAAGTCTTTGATCCATTTAAAATATAGCCACCTTTAGTTTCTACTGCTTTAGTTTCCATACTTCCTGGGTCTGATCCATGATTAGGTTCTGTAAGGCCAAAAGCACCAATATATTCTCCTGATGCAAGCTTTGGTAAAAAACGATTTTTTTGATCTTCAGAACCAAATGTATAAATTGGGTGCATTACTAAGCTAGATTGCACACTCATGCAGGATCTGTAGCTAGAGTCTACTCGTTCAATCTCTCGAGCTATTAAACCATATGCAACATATGAAACACCTGGGCAGTTATAACCTTTTATAGTTGACCCTAGTAAGCCAATTGCACCCATTTCTTTAAATATATTTTTATCAAAACTTTCATTACGATTATTATCAAGCACACGAGTCATTAATTTATCTTGTGCATAATTTGCTGCAGTTTCTTTAATCATATTCTCTTCTTCTGATAACTGGTCCTTTAAAAGAAAAATATCAGACCAAGCTGAAGCTCTAAAATCTTGTTTATTTAATTCAGTTAACTTTTTTTCATGTGAAGAAGACATTTAATTTCCTTATTAATTAAGAGAAAAAGTATTAGCAATTTCTAGTACTTTTCTAATTCGTATATGGTTTAGAGCACTTGCTCCTATATAATAATATATATCATTTATTTTTTGAAGCCTTAAAACTAAATAAAATTTAAATAGTCCTAAAGGGTAGGAACAATATAGTTGTGAATATTTTCCTTCTTTATTAAACCCTTCAATTAATTCATCACAGAATAATTCAGGATTAATAGTAGCTATTTTAATAGTCTTATCAATTGAGGGAGCATCTGTTAGTGAATAATTCATTCTAGCTTCTAAAATAGGACTGTCTGGCCCTCTTAATAACCTCTCAACATTAATTATATTGTGGATTTCATAATGTAGTCTATCATTCAGCCATTCATTAAAAACTAAGTCTTTATCTAATATTTTATATAATTTTAGCCATGTATATTCTGAAAAAGAACTATCTAATGGTTTGATTGTTATAACGCCTGTTATAGATTCATTATAATCTAAAACTAAGGTGCTTTCTTTAAAATCATTTGGTATATCAAATGATTCATTACTCTCTGCATGAGATGGAAAAATTTTAAATACAAGTAATAAAATTATAAAGTAAATAGAGTAACTATTTATTTTAAAATATTTTATTTTCATTTTCTATCAAATAATACTGGTTTACCATTAGGAGTATCTATTAATTTTCCATCTTTCATTATGACTTTTCCATTTACAATAGTCATTACTGGCCAGCCTTTTACAGTTTTGTTATTATAAGGTGTCCAACCAGATTTATTGGCCATCATTTCATCAGTTATTTTAACCTCTTTACTTAGATCTACTATAGTTAAATCTGCGTCATAGTCTAATTTAACCTCACCTTTATT
>Ga0209711_10001165_pt1 | contig 26050 bp, 33 predicted proteins | sample ArcticOcean_MG_C_7_FD_187441 | JGI IMG/M metagenome (GOLD analysis project Ga0209711, IMG submission 187441) | Marine microbial communities from western Arctic Ocean - ArcticOcean_MG_CB11_88 (SPAdes) (version 2) | ecosystem: Environmental > Aquatic > Marine > Oceanic | place: Arctic Ocean...
TTCATGATAAGGACAAAAATATTTACAATCCAAGTGAAAAAGCAGTACGTATTGGCCTAAAGTATGTATTAGGACAAACAACTCTTGTAAGCAATGGTAGAGTTGTAACAATCAAATCTTGTATGGCAGATCCTTGTTCTGGTGATAATGTAATTTCTGATGATTATAAGATAGAGGTCGATTGAAAACTAAAGCCTTCACACTAATAGAACTCTTAGTCGTTGTAGCTATCATCGGTATCCTCGCTGCAGTAGGGGTTGTTGCTTATAATGGGTATACAGGGGCTGCAAAGAAAAGTGCTACAGAAACAAATCATAAAATGACTGTAAAATATGTTGGATCTGAATTAATGAAATGTGAACTGGGAAATGAATATGTGATGAATAATAAACTAAAATGCTCTGAAACAAGACAGGGGCAAAAAGTAACAAAAGGAACAGTTGACTCACTGATCACAAAAAATCCTTATAAGACAAGTCAAAGTGGAATTTTTTGGGGAATGTTACCAGGTGGAACTTGTAATGATATGGGAAGCCCAGGCAGAACAAGTATAATAGATTATGGAAACAGTATCTTGATTAGATCATGTGTAAAGTTTGGTGAGCCCATGCTTGAAGATTATGTTCATCAAGGTAACTCAAAATTTCCATAGACAATGAACTAAAAGTTACGTCGTGACCACGTCAAAATCACTGAAATACAAGCTTATCAAACTTTATTTATAGATTTATAGTTGCTTAAATTCTATTAAATTTGACTATTTTAGATTAAAATATGGATTAATAATAATTTTTATGAAAAATTTTTTAAAAAAAAATACAAGCCTTCTTTTAAGAATTGATGATGTAGCCGCAAGTATGAATTGGAAATTCATGGACAAATGTGAGGCTTTATTTGATGAAATGAGCATTATACCATTGGTTGGAGTGATTCCAGATAACAAAGACGAGGAATTATTAAAATACCCTAACAACTCTAACTTTTGGAGCAGAGTGCATTCATGGAAGAACAAAGGTTGGGAAATCTCTATGCATGGTTTTAACCATATTTATAACAATGATACAAAATTTAAAGATTATTTTAGTTATGGAGGAAGATCAGAGTTTTTTGGACATGAATATTCGCACCAATATAATAAAATTAAATTAGGTAAAGAGAAGTTTCATAGTGAAGGCATAGCAGTAAAATCTTTTTTTGCTCCAAATCATACGTATGACAAAAATACCTTTAAAGCCCTATATGAAAACGGCATGAAAATAGTTATAGATGGTTATGGATTATTTCCTTACAAAGCTTATGGCTTAACATTTATACCCCAGCTATTTCACAAAGAAATTATGCTTCCATTTGGAATACAATCCACTCAGATTCATCTAAACTATTGGGATGACGAATATTTTAAAAATTTTGAAAAATTTGTTAAAAATTATCATAATAAAATTAAAGATTTTAAAGAAATTTTAGAGAATATATCTGAAAATAATTTTACAAACGCAACAAAGCATATATTGAGATTTTCTCTATTAAATATTAGAAAATTTAAAAATTTCAAACAGTAGACAATCGGCTATCAATAATTAATTATAATAATTAGAATAAAACAAAGATAATCTATGCTACCGAAATTATATTTTCATATGATAGCTAAACATGTTTATAAAAAGAGTTTATATTCATTTTCATAAATCCACTAACAAATATTTTAAATAAACTAATTCTGTAATCATAGTTCTTTACGTAAAATAATAAATATTTTTTCTTATCATTTTTTTTTATTTCAAATTTTAAATTAGTAAATATGGCATATTTTCCTGGACACACCATGCCAACAAAAAAAGAAACCGCAAACATCGATTTACAAAATAATTCTCCAAAATGTTTTAGAATCAAAGGATAATTCTGGGTGTATTTTTTTTTATCAAAACTAATTTTAAAAGTTTTTTTTATTAGATTTATAGGATTTATTTTATAAAATTCATTTTTTTTTTTTAAAAATATATATTTATTTTTTTCTTTAATATTGTTTTTAGTTAGTTTATCAACTTTACTTATAAATATTTTAGCACATATCACACCATCTGATTTTATTTCTATAAAATTTTCATTTTGATTTTGTTTGTACTTATAAAATTTGACTATTTTGTCTAAATAAATTGGCTTCAAAAAATTACAATCTATTGTAACAGACTTTGCTTTATTTTTTTTTAAATACAATTCAAGGCTAGTAAGAAGGATATTAATACCGTGTACCACTGGTTTGCGTGTATAAAATTGATTTTTTTTTATACTAAAAACGTGAGCTGGGTTATAATCTAGTGAATTTATACTAAATTTTTTTTGTTCTTCTTTAGAAAAAAATTTGGTTCCTAACAAACTTTTTTTCATTTTTTTTTTAATAATGCGCAGTAATTTATTGTAATTTTTTTTTTTACTATTTGATCCATTGGCAAATCCTCTACGGGTAAAATTGCTTTATCGATAATTGAAAAATTTGCATTTTTTATCATATCTTCAATTTCTTTGACAGATTTGAAATGATAAACATGATCAATAGTCGGACAGTCTACACATGTAGAAATAAACATGTGGCCCTTGTCGGAAATAATTTCATTAATTTTTTTTAACAAAAAGCCTGGTTTATCAACATGTTCTAGAACTTCTCCCATTTCTATAAAATCGAATTTTTTATTAAATTTTGAACTTAAAACATCTTGCAAAAAATAATTTATCTTTAAATCTTTTTTAATTAAAAAACTTATAATTGATTGAGTGATTTCAATTGATGTTTTGCTTATGTCGATTATATCGTAATTTGTTTTTCTTCCAAATTTTTTTATTGCTTCAGCAAGAAACAAGCCATGCCCACAACCTATTTCTAAATAATTTTCAACATTAGTGGACATATTATTTATTTTTTCTATAAAAAATGAATGCATAGCATAGTGCGTTGGCCACAAGAATTGAGATATAGCTATACCAAAAACATAACTTCTCATCTCATCTTTATTGTTATAAACGTTTTCAAAAGCATCTTTTTGATTGCTGATAGGATATTTTTTATATTTATAAAAATATAAATGACTGATCATCATATCTGCACACATCTTCAGATAGGCTTTGACTGGAACCTTTAGATTTATTTTTTCGTTTTCTAAATATTTTTTAAAATTTATTGAAAATTCTTCTGCTTTGTCAAAATATGATTTACCTGAATTTTTATGAAATTTTAATATTTTTAACTTTTGTAAATGCGAATTTTCTACTACCTGTTCAACAATTGTTTTAAAATTTGGATATTTATTTAAATATTTTAGTTCCATTTATTTTATATTTAAATGTCTTGGTGTATTAATCTTAGAGTTATTATAGACAAAGGTTTTATTATTAATTTTTTTAAGTTTTAATGATTTTAAAAAAACAAGAGCAGGATTATTTTTTTTTGTTTTTAAATAATTAAACTTTATATTTCTTACTTTTTTTCTTTTTGCTAATTGAATTATTGTATGCACCATATAATTCTCTATAGATCTGCCGAATGCCCTACAACTCAAAATAAAATCTAATACATTTATTCCAGTTTTTGTATGCTCTATTATATATAGTCCTATCAATCCCATGTCGCCAAGTTTATCTTTAACATTAAAAGTTTTAATGATTTTATTTTTGTCATTTCTTATTTTGTCTATTTGTTCTTCTGTTAACCTTCTAGTCATTAAATTCATTTGATTAGTTTTGTTAATTAGTTGAAGTGATCTAGTTTTATTAACGCTATTAAGATTTTTTGATGTTATTCTAATATCTAAAGATTTAAGCCATTCTGAATGGGATTCAAAATAAGTTTTTGTACTTACTCTTTTTTTCTCATCTTTATAAAATTTTGTTCTTAAACTATCTTCTTTTGTAATGTCACTTGAATAAAAACAATTTAATTTCAATAGTTCTTGTGAATAGAAGCTAGGATCTTCTGGCCAATCTGGGACTAAAACATCTGGTATCGCAGTTTTGACTCTATTTCTTTCATTTACATTGTCATCTATAAAAACACAAGAATCAGTACTTAGGTTTAGCTCTTTTGTTATTTCTAATAAATTTTTTGCCTTATCGTCCCAGTTGATTCTCCATGCCGCAAAATCTTTTAAACTTAAAATCATTTGTTTGTTTTTTTTAAATACTTCTAGTACATTTTTTTCATCATTTTTGCTTATTATTGCTAATTGAATTCCTCTTTTCTTTAAAGCTTTAATTTTTCTTTGAAAATCTACATATGCCTCCCCTGTATGATCGTGTCCACCTAAATTAATATTTTTCCATCCAATCTCACCGACAATACCACCCCAAAGAGTGTTATCTAGATCTAGAATTAAAAGTTTTTTTGACGATATTGAAAAAGATTGCATAATTTGATTCACTTCCTCAGATGCAGCATCAAATATTTGGTTGTTATAAGGTGTCTTTGTCGCGTACCACAACTTTGGATTAAATGAATCTAAATTTTTTTGAAAAAAAAATTCTACATTAAAAAAGTATATATTAGATTTTTTCTTTAATTTTTCTGCTACTTCAAAATTAATTAAATTTAAATTTTTAGAAAGACCTTTTTCACTAGTCAAATCTTTTAGATATTCACCTCTATGGAGATGCGGCAAGGTCCAAGATGTAACCAAGAGATGATCAGTTTTTCTGCTCAATTCAATTAATATATCTGTGTATTTGTTTATTTCTTTTTTGAGTTTCGTGTGTGAAAAACTTTCACCGTTTATTAAATTTGAGAATTCTTTTATTGTCGCTTCGGCTCTATTCCAAACAAATATTAAATGATTTTTTTTAGAGGAACTAATAATCTTGTAACAACTACTTATAAATAACTCATAATTAGGCTTGTTAATTTTATATTTTTTTTTATCAATTTTATTATTTAAATAATTATAAAACAAACTAAGATTAAAATCTGATATAAGCTGTATTTCTTTTTTCATTTAGACTTTAATTTTTTTTCAATATCTTTAATAAAGCTAGAAATTTTGTAACTTTTACCACTGTTCATTTGTTCCATTAGATAATTCAGCAAATTTAAATTACTTTTTTTTTTATTTTTTAATTTTTCTTCTACTATTAGTATAAAATTGATTAAGGCCATTGAGTCAAAATTGCTTTTTGAACCTAGTATTTCAAAATCTTCTTCACTTAATATGTTTTTTTTCTTCGGTAATTGTTTGTTAATCTCTTTAATAGCAATTTTAATAATTTTTTTAATTTCTGTCATGTGCCATTGCTATCAGTAAATTGAATCTCCGTCTATTTCACTTGGGTCCCAAATTTCTTTTTTAAGTAAAATCTTGTTTAAATTTAAATTATTACATTTAAATAAAAAGGGTGAAAATTTAGACTTTTTCTCAAAAGGCTTGATAATTTTAATAATTTTTCTTTTATTTTCGTTAAATCCTACTATTTCGAATAGATCACACTTGTGATTTTCGCTTTGTTTAATTGAGTATAATATTAAGTCTAGATATGACTGGGTGTTATCCTCCAACGAAACTAGATCAACTAATACTGCCTTTTTTATACCTAGCTCTTTTATTTTTTTAAAAACACAAATTGCATAACCCGTAATTACATTATTCGATTTTTTAACTACAATAAATGCCTCTTTATTTTTTACTTTGTTGCCTAGGTGCCAGTTTAACCATTCGCTATTTCTTTTAAATAAAAATATTTTTTTTTTATTAGTTTTTAATTTTTCCCATAAATTATCAAAATCTGAACAAAATTTATGGCAAATTTCAATTTTGTTTTTTATTTCAAAATTTTTCCAATAGGTTATTTTATTTTTAAGAAATATTTTTACGAAGTAATATAATATCTTATTAATAACTAGGTTTGAATAAAAGAATTTTTTTTTAATGTAACCACGCACTACATTTTTTGTATTTAAGATAATATAAAGTTTTTTGTTGTAGTCTTTAGCGGGCATACTTTTCCAACCAAAGATCGATAGCGTTTTTGCAGTTTTTTCATTAGATGAAGTTGCAATAAAAAAATCTTTATTTTCTTGGGAAACAAATTCTTTTATTAATCTTACTGCGTGAAGTCTATGTTTAGGTTCAACTACCCAGCAGCTAATAACAGAACCGTTATAGCTTTTTAGGTTATGGCTATATTGAGTAGGTATGTTTCCTATATGTCCAACTATTTTTTTTTTGTTTACTAAAACCCACCCTGTGACAAATATTTTTTTATCTTTTTTTAAATAAGGGTTATTTTTCCATATGTTTATCCAATCTTTTTTTCTATAGACATTAAGTTTAAATTTTTTAGCTAAATTTTTTATACTTAAATAGTCTTCCAATTTTACTTTTCTAATAAACATAAATAAACTTCTTGTCTGTTGGTGAGCTTAATAGGATTGAGCCCAGAACCTATTAATCTTTAACCAAACACTTATTTTAGCTAATTGACTAGTACTTGATTAAAAATATCATCTATTATCTTAATTATAAAGACAGAAAGCAAGATGGGTTGTTTGTTTGTTCTCTTTTCAATATCGGTAGGGGCTAGCGCTATGAAAACTAAAACTTAAAAATACTGAGCTAGGCCCATAGAATGTTAATAACACAATACTTTGATTTTAAGAATATCAACATTTGTTAATTTGACAAGATTGTCACTATAGTTAACTTCATTTTTCTACTATAATTTTAATTATTATGAAATTAAATTTACCTAACACTATCCCAATCTTTCCATTAAGTGGCGTTATTTTCTTTCCAAAAACTAACTTACCTTTAAATATTTTTGAACCTAAATATTTAACTTTAGTAAATGATTGTATTAAATCAAATAAATATATGGGTATGATACAATCAAAGAGCAATACAACTAATGTTTATTCGGTTGGTTGTCTTGGTAAAATTACAGAACATAAAAAAACTAAAGATGGAAGAATGCTTGTAAACTTAACCGGGATAAGCCGTTTTCAAATTAACTCAGAAATTAATAATGATAAAATTTATAGAGAATTTAAAGTCTCTTATGAAAAATTCAGAGAAGATCAAATGCCACAAAAAACACAAATCATTATGTTAGAAAAAATTAAAGAAATGTATGCCAAAACTAAAATATTTTTTAAAAAGAATGGGTTGCTACTAAACTGGGTAGAATTTGAAAAACTAGATAACGATCAAAAAATTAATACTTTAGCTATGATAGCTCCTATTTCAAATGAAGAAAAACAAATGATTTTAGAGTCTATCCACGTTGACTCTAGAACTAAAATTTTGTCCAAGATAATTGAATTTTATTTGCACGAAAAGCATAATGACAAAATTACTTTACAATAACTAAAATAAAATTCCTCGATCAGATATAGACTGACTTATTTTTTTAATAAAACTAAATTTACTAATATTGCTAAGTATTCCTTTTTTTAGAGAAGAAAAATATTTATTGTCTTTGAAAAAAATATTAGTTAGGTTAATTCCAAAACCAAATAAATTATTTTCTGGCTTTCTTGCATTGTAGAAATCTTTCAACATAAAACTTTCTTTAATTAATAAACCAAGTTTCATTGTTTTAGAGATTAGTTCTTGCAATTTTTTGATATCTCTTAAGACCAAATTAAATCCTTGCCCCGCCATTGGGTGAACTGTATGCAACCCATCCCCAAGAATAAGAACATTTTTTTTGAAGTACTTTGTTTTTAAATTTAACTTAATTGGAAATGACTGAATATTTAAAATATTTTTAATACTCTTATCTTTTAACAATACTCTAAGTTTTTCGCTCAAAACTTTTTCTATATTATTTTTTTTTATATTATAAAATTCACTACTTACACTCCATACAGTCGAAAATACTTTTTTCTTAAATGGTAGAATTGCAAGCGGCCCTTCTTTCAAAAAGAATTGGCTTACAATTTCAATTTTAGTTTTATGTTTAATAATTGCAGTTATAGCTACTTCTTTATAATTTTTTTGAATAGATCTACCATCATCTATTGAGGCATATAATTTTGAATGACTTCCTGTGCACAGGATTATTAAATCGTAAAATAATTTTTTTTTATCAGATTTTATAAATCCTTCAGTACTATTAATATCTACAATATTTTTTCTTATTATTTTTATTTTTTTCTTTCTTAAAATTATTTTATCTAATTTTTTTTTCAAATCTTTATTTTGGAAAATGTACATTAGGTTTTTGTTTTTTTCTTCAAAATTAAAAAAATTTATTATTTTATTTTTATCTTCAAAAAATAAATTTATTTTTTTACACGGCCAAAAAAAACTTTGCTTGTCTAAGGTTAAAATTTTTTTTATATATTGATAATTGCTCTTTGAAATAGCTGTTGTTCTATTATCTAAATTTTTATTTATTTTTTTTTCACTACAATATAAGTCTATTTTTAAATTTTCTTTGCTTAAGATTATTGCGGCTGTTAAACCAGCTAAACCATCTCCTATAATGCAAATTTTTTGCTCATTCATATTTAAAAAAATTTTATCAGTTTAATAAAAATGATACAAAGTAAACTAAATGATTCGTTAAATGAATAATGATTTATAAAACTTTTACTAATTTTTTAAAAAACAGGGCCATCGAATTAGTGGGGCTATGTCTAGTTTTTCTTGCCCTTCTATTAACTGCTTCTTTTTTTTCTTACTCTCCAAATGATCCTACCATTATATACGGAACAGACACTGTAAAAATCAATAATATATTAGGCCTCTATGGAAGTATAGTTGCAGATTTTCTACTACAGAGCCTTGGTTTAAGTTCATTTCTTGTTTTAATAACTATCATATCTTGGGGGATAAATTTAATTGTAAAAAAAGAACTTAGAAAAATAAAATTAAAAATTTTTTATCTGTTTCTATATATCCTGTTTGCCTCCATTGTAATTTATTTGACTTATAATAATTCATTTTGGTTAATTGATAATGGAAATTCAGGATTTGTCGGGCAAATTTTATATAACAAAGTAATAAATATTTTTCCTTTTATTCAACATGATTACACCATTTTTGTTCTTATAGTTTTAAGTGTTATTTTTTTTATCTTGGCCTCTAATATTAATTTTAAATATTTTTTATTAATTTTTGGAAAAAATAACAATATTCAAAATCAATCAGAAATAAATATTGATCAATCTGATGAATCTCCTGATCAAGATTTAATTATAGAAAAAACTCAACAAACTTTTTCTTTTGAAAAAAAATCTTATATAAAAGAATCATCTTTTCAACATGACAACTTTAAAAATTTTAAGCTGCCTGCTTTAGATTTGCTAGAAAAAAAACCAACTAAAATTAATTTATTAGATCAAACCAAGAATAGACCAGAAGGATTATTTATAGAAAAAATATTATTAGATTTTGGTATAGATGGAAAAATCAAAAAAATTAATAATGGTCCTGTGGTTAGTTTGTACGAATTTGAACCTGCTCCTGGAGTAAAAGTTGCAAAAATTATTAACCTTTCTGACGACCTGGCCCGAAACACCAGTTCTACATCTGCTCGTGTTTCTACAATACCAGGAAAAAATACTGTTGGTATAGAAATTCCTAATGACTCTCGAGAGAGTGTTTACTTAAAGGAAATAGTTGATAACGACAAATTTCAAAGAAAAGAAATTAAACTCCCTATTGCTTTGGGAAAAAATATATCTGGTACACCAGTCATAGGAGATTTAACAACTATGCCTCATCTTTTGATAGCCGGCACAACTGGTTCTGGTAAATCTGTTTGTATTAATACAATTATTGTGTCCCTACTTTACAGACTAACCCCCGATCTATGTAAATTTATTTTAATTGACCCTAAAATGTTGGAGCTTTCTGCCTATGAAGGAATCCCACATTTACTAAGTCCTGTCATTACTGACTCTAAAAAAGCAGCATCAGCTTTAGGTTGGACGGTTAGAGAAATGAATAATCGTTACAAATTAATGAGCAAAGAAGGTGTAAGAAATATTGACGGATATAACACAAAACATAAGCTCAAAATGCCATATATAGTTGTTGTGGTTGATGAAATGTCAGACTTAATGCTTGTAGCTGGCAAAGAAATAGAAAGTTATATTCAAAAGCTTTCTCAAATGGCTAGAGCAGCAGGTATTCATATTATAATGGCCACTCAAAGACCCAGTGTAGATGTTATTACAGGAACTATTAAAGCAAACTTTCCAACTAGAATATCTTTTAGAGTAAGTTCTAAAATAGATAGTAGAACGATTTTAGGGGAACAGGGTGCAGAGCAACTTTTAGGGAATGGAGACATGTTGTTTATGTCTTCGGCAAATAGAATAGTTAGAATTCATGGTCCTTATGTTTCTGAAAAAGAAATTGAAAAAATTACTAATGTTTTAAGGGCGCAAGGAGAACCTGACTATATTGATGAAATTACAGTTAATGAAAAGAGTGATAGCTCAGATTATACAGCGGATGATGCTACTGATGAACTTTATAATCAAGCTCTAGATATTATTAAAACTGAAGGAAAGGCTTCAACAAGCTTTTTACAAAGAAAATTACAAATTGGTTACAATAGAGCTGCAAGAATTATTGACATGATGGAAGAAAAAGGCATTGTTAGTAAAGCGAACCACGTAGGCAAAAGAGAGGTTTTATAATTTTTGTTTTTAAAAATTTTTTTATTTATTTTTTTATTTTTTAACTATTTTTTAAATTTATATGCGGATGATAAACAATCAATTATAAATCAGTTATTAGAAATTAATAATTTTACCTTCAATTTTGAGCAAATCACAGCAGGGAAAATAGAAACAGGTGCTTGTTTGATTGTTTTTGATAACAAACTTAAATGCAATTATATCAACGGTGCACAAAAAGAAATTATAATTAATAATAAAACATTAGCAGTTATACAAAAAAAATATAATAAGATTTATTTATATCCTATTTCAAAATCACCTTTTCTAAAAATATTAAATAAAAATAGTCTAATTAGTTTAATTAGAGAATCAAATTTAGAATTAAATGATAATTTAGATTTGCTTTACTTTGATGAAAACAAAAATAAAATTACAGTTTTTTTTGATAAAAAGAATTATGATTTAATAGGTTGGAAAACAGAAGATAAATTTCAAAAAGAAATATTTTTTTTATTAAAAATTCAAAGTAAAAATACAAAAATTGATAATAATATTTTTAAAATCCCGTCATTAATTAAAGAGTTAAATTAATTGTCTCTTCTTTAAATATCTTAAATCCTTTTGATAAATAATTATCTAAAGCATATTTGTGATCTAAACTGCATGTATGAACCCTTATTCTTTCTACATTTTTATTAAAACTTTCGTAAATTATATATTTCAATAAATAGGATCCAAATTTTTTACCCTGGTATTCTTTTAAAACACCCATCTGTATTAATTCAATTTCATTTTTAGTCTCATGAAATTCTTGTTCATAAAAACCTATCAATTCACCATTAAGTCTCATAATTCCTGTTTCTAAGCATTTATTGTTAATATATTTGCTCCATTCTTTATCGGACCATAATAGTCTATCACGCCAAAAATGATCTTTACCTACTTGCCTATAAAAAAATTTATTTATATTAATATCTTTTTCAGTATCTAGAAAAATTTTAACATTTTTCGGAGAAATAATTGATTGGTTGGGTTTTTTATTTTTTTTTAATTCTAGAAAAAATCTTTGAATTTTGGGCATACAATAAAATTAAACAACCATCTTTCCAATTGGTTCACCGCCAAAAATGTGATAATGCAGATGGGGAACTTCTTGTCCACCATCTTTACCGGTGTTGCTAAGTATGCGGTAACCACCTTCTTGGTTGGAAATTTTTAACATTTTAACGATCTGGATAATTGCCTTATTAAATTCTACTATTTCTTTATTCGAAGCTTTGTTTATAAAATCGCCTAAATCAACGTATTCGCCCTTTGGAATAACGAGCACGTGTATTTTCTTTTGAGGATTGACATCATAAAATGACAACACATATTTATTTTCATAAACTTTCTTGCAAGGTATTTCTCCTCTAAGAATTTTAGCAAATATATTTTTCTTGTCGTAACTCATTTATTTTTGTCTTTTTTTTAACTCTTCCATCACATCTTCTATTTTGATGTTATTTGACTCAAGATAAACCATTAAATGATATATAACATCCGCAGCCTCATGTGTCTTGTTTGAGTTTTCTTCTACAGCTTCAATTAGTTCTCCTATTTCTTCTTTTACTTTTGATACACTTAAATTTTTATCATTTAATAATCTATTAGTATAAGATTGATCTGGAGAAGAATTTTTTTTTTCTCTTATTGTTTTAATGAGTTGTTCTAAATTTTCAAACATTTTATAATCTTATAGGTACTTTTTTGGAATTCAAATATTCTTTGGCATCTTTAATACTATGTTCTCCGTAATGGAAAATTGATGCAGCTAATACTGCGCTGGCACCACCTGCGGTAATTCCATCATAAAAGTGATCAAGGGTCCCAACACCTCCTGAGGCAATCACTGGAATATTTGTATTTTTTGTAACCATTTTTAATAATTCAATATCATAACCTGATTTGGTACCGTCTCTATCCATAGACGTTAATAAAATTTCTCCGGCTCCAGCTTTTTCTGCTTTTTTTGAAAATTCAACTACATCAATACCAGTTTTATTTCTGCCACCATGAGTGAAAACTTCCCATTTATTTTTGGAAATATTTTTTGCATCAATTGCAACAACGATACATTGAGAACCAAATTTTTTAGAAGCATTTATAACTAAATTAATATCCTTTACCGCTGCAGTATTTATTGAAATTTTGTCTGCGCCGGCCAACAAAAGATCTGTTATATTTTGTATCGTTCTTATCCCGCCACCAACAGTTAAAGGTACAAAACAATTTTTAGCAGTTTTTTTTATTATATTAATTATGGTTTCTCTATTTTCATTAGATGCCGTAATATCTAAAAAGCAAATTTCATCTGCACCTCCGTCACTATAAATTTTAGCTTGTTCGACTGGGTCACCTGCATCCTTCAATTCAACAAAGTTAATACCCTTAACAACTCTTCCATTTTTTACATCTAAACAAGGTATAATTCTATTCTTAAGCATTTACTTCCTTTGCTAACTCATCAAGTTTAATATCTCCGTCATAAATCGCCTTACCAACTATAATACCATCTATATTTTTATTATTTAACTCTTTTGCTTTTTTGATATCTTTTATTGAGGAAACCCCCCCGGAAATGATCACGGGACAATTTGAAATATCGGCAATTTTTATTGATTCCTCAAAGTTAGGACTCTCTTTGGTTCCGTCTCTATTAATGTCAGTGTAAATTAATCTGCTTATGCCGTAATGATTTACATCTTTTAAAAAATCTAAAGTTTTAATGTGTAAGTTTTCTTTCCATCCCGAGATAGACAGATTTTCATTTTTAGCATCTAAACCTAAAGCAATTTTATTTTTAAATTTTATACACGCTTCTTTTAAAAATTCTTTATTCTTTATTGCGGCGCTACCTAAAATTATCTTTTCTACACCTGCGTCAACATATTTTTTAATACTATTAAGAGTTCGTATACCTCCTCCCACTTCAATCTTTAAATCATATTTATCTAGTATTTCTTGAATTATATTTAAATTAACTACCTGGCCAGTTAAAGCTCCATCAAGATCAACGATGTGTAAATTTTTAAAACCGTATTTTTTATATTTTCCTGCTTGATCAAGAGGTGAGGTCTCATATTCAGTTTTATTTTCAAAGTCTCCTTTGATTAATCTTACACATTTCTTATCTTTAATATCTATTGCTGGTAATATTTTCATTTATAAATATAAAAAATTTTCAATTATTTTTAGTCCACTTTTGTCGCTTTTTTCTGGATGAAATTGTGTTCCAAACAAATTATCTTTTTCAACACTACAAACAATCTTTGACGAATAGTCCGTTGTTGCTGAAATTACAGATTTATCTTTAGGTACAAACTCATAACTGTGCACAAAATACATATGGGATTTATTTTGAATGTTTTTAAATAATTTACTTTCTTTTACTATTTCAATTTCGTTCCAACCAATATGTGGGAGTTTAAATTTACCATTTCGATTATTAATTTTAGTTACGCTTCCGGCTATCCAACCCAACCCTTTAGTCTCTGATTCTTCATAGCCAACATCACCGAACATCTGTAGTCCTACACAAATTCCCAGAAGCGGTTTTTTATTTATAATTGTAAACTCTTTAAGAGCATCACGTAAACCATTAATACTGTTCAAAGATTCAATACAGCTCTTAAATGAACCTTGTCCTGGCAATATTAGTTTGTCACTTGATTTTATTTTATTTAAATCTGAAGTTATTTCTAACCTTACTTTATCTTTTGCAACTTGTTTAAAAGAATTTATAACAGAACTTATATTTCCCGATTGATAGTCAACAATTGTGACATTCATCAAATTTATAAAGAGCCTTTAGTAGATGGTACAGAATTTTTAATTCTTTTGTCTATTTCAAAGGCATCTTTTAATGATCTTGCCAAACCTTTAAAGCAAGATTCAATTTTGTGATGACTATTTTCTCCATAGACATTTTCTATGTGTAAAGTAATTCCAGCTGACTGTGAAAAGGCCTGAAACCATTCCTTAAACAACTCAGTGTCCATCTCGCCTAATTTTTCAACTTTTAAATCAACCTTCCAAATTAAGTAGGGTCTGTTAGAAACGTCTATAGCAACACGTGTTAATGTTTCGTCCATTGGTATTAATGCATGGGCATATCTTTTTATACCCTTGCGATTACCAGCTGCTTTACTAATAGCTTCCCCGATGGCTATGCCTGTGTCTTCGGTTGTATGGTGTAAGTCGATATGAGTATCACCTTTAGCTTTTACTGAGATATCTATTAAAGAATGCTTTGAAAGTTGTTCCAGCATATGATCTAAAAAACCAATTCCTGTTGCAATTTTATATTTGCCTTTGCCATCTATATTTACCTCAACAGAAATGCTAGTTTCTTTGGTCTTTCTTGAAATTTTTGCTTTTCTACTCATAAATAAAAGAGAATTTATTCAATGATATATAGAGAAATTTTCATTTTATCAATAAATGTAGAGTATCTATTGAACAAATAAAATTAGTCGCCACTTACAAAGGTATGAATACTGCTGAAAAATGGCACGGAACTACAATTGTTCTATTGAGAAAGAACAGTGAGACTGTGGTTGCGGGAGACGGACAGGTTAGTCTTGGTAACACAATATTAAAAAGTAAAGCCAAAAAAGTTAGAAAAATCGATAAGCATAATGTGATAGTAGGTTTTGCAGGATCTACAGCTGACGCTCTAACTTTATTTGAAAGACTAGAAGCTAAACTTGAAAAACATGCTGGGAATCTTCCAAGAGCGGCTGTTGAACTCGCTAAAGATTGGCGAACAGATAAGTATCTAAGAAGGTTAGAAGCTTTAATGGCAGTAGCGGATAAAGAAAATAGTTATATTATTTCTGGAACCGGTGATGTTTTAGAGCCTGAGGACGGTATCATAGGAATAGGCTCTGGCGGCAACTATGCTTTAGCTGCATCAAAGGTTTTAATGGAAATGGACTTGTCAGCCGAAGAAGTGGCTAGAAAAGCAATAAAAATAGCATCCGATATTTGTGTCTTTACAAATAATAATGTCACTGTAGAAAAAATATAGTTATGAAAGAAACTAATAAAATTACAAAATTAAATTTAGTTAAAGAAGATAAAAAAAAAGAAAATTCAAAAGTAAGTGCTCTATCGCCAAGAGAAATTGTTTCTGAACTTGATAGATATGTTATTGGCCAGAAGAATGCTAAAAAAGCTGTTGCTATAGCATTGCGCAACAGATGGAGAAGACAGGCTCTTGATGAACAAATGCGGGAGGAAGTTTTACCAAAAAATATTTTAATGATAGGACCAACAGGGGTTGGAAAAACAGAAATCTCTAGAAGATTATCAAAACTAGCTCAAGCACCTTTTATTAAAGTTGAAGCTACAAGATTTACTGAGGTGGGGTATGTTGGAAGAGATGTTGAACAGATTATAAGGGATTTAATTGAAATAGCTATAGCGTTAGAAAAAGAAAAAAAAAGAAAAGAAGTTTATGTTAAGGCGCAGTTAGCGGCAGAAGAAATAGTTTTAAATTCCTTAGTTGGTAGTAAAGCAAGTGTTGCTACAAAAGAAAGTTTTAGAAAAAGGCTTAGAGATGGTGATGTCGATAATAATGAAATTGAAATAGATGTTAACGAGAGTCAATCAAATATGCAGGGTTTTGAAATTCCAGGAATGCCAGGCGGCAATATAGGCATGATTAATGTTTCTGAAATTCTAGGAAAATCCATGGGACAAAAACCTAAAAAGAAAAAAATGACTGTTAAAGAATCTCACGATATTTTAATAACTCAAGAATCAGATAAAATGATTGAACAAGATAAAATTATAAGCGATGCACGAAAATCAACGGAAGATAATGGCATAGTTTTTTTAGATGAAATTGATAAAATTTCTGCACGTGGTGATCGCACAGGAGGAGATGTATCAAGAGAAGGAGTGCAAAGAGATCTTCTTCCCTTAATTGAAGGAACTGTTGTCAACACAAAACACGGACCTATAAAAACTGACCACATTTTATTCATTGCTTCAGGTGCTTTTCAGCTAGCTAAACCATCGGATCTATTACCTGAACTCCAAGGACGGTTACCAATAAGAGTTGAATTAAATGCTTTAACGGAAGATGACTATAAAAGAATCTTAAAAGAACCAGATAATAGTTTAATTAAACAATACGTTGCGTTATTAAAAACAGAAAATGTAGAATTAGAATTTACAAATGATGGTATTGATTTATTAGCAAAAGTATCTGCAGAAGTTAATGCATCAGTTGAAAATATTGGCGCAAGGAGACTACACACCTTGTTAGAAAAAGTATTAGAAGATATTAGCTTTACCGCCTCGGATCGTACAGGTGAAAAAGTTATAGTTGACAAGAAATATATTGAAAAAAATCTTGGCGATCTAACAAAAGATATGGATCTTAGTAAATTTATTTTATAATTTTTTTAATTTAATAATAATAGCTCCATCTCCACCATCATTAATTTTTGCTGATTCAATACTAATTATTCTATCTGATAAATCTTTTTGTGTTTTAATATATTCTGGGACAGCGAATTTTAATTTACTTAACTCTTTAGATACATACGCATTCTGATCTGTATTTGAGTGTAGGCCCTTACCAGTAATAAGTAATATTTCTTTAAAATTATTTTCCTGACAATGGATTATTAATTCTCTAACTTTTTTGTTGGCATCATGTAGCGTGAAACCATGTAAATCAAAACGAAGTCTTTCACCTTGAACATATTGTTTTGCATTTTCTAATTCTTTATCAAAAATGTCTTTTGGATTTTTAAGGTATTCTTCCCAAAGCTTTTTTTCTGTTTCAGGAATATCTTCTTTTTTTTTCACTTACTAATAATTTCAGCAAGGAACCAATTTGGATTTTTATTTGTAACATTTTTTGAAAATTTCCAATAATCAGTTACTATTTTAATTTTATCGGGGTCACCTTCTATGATATTTTCATTTTTATCTTTTTTAACAGATATAATTTCACAAACAATCTTAACCGTAGAAAAATATTCATCTTTTATTTTTTCAAATTTTTCTACTTTAGATTCTTTAAAACCAATAAAAGTAAGTTCTGACTTTATATTTTCTTTGTTCCTGTAATCAATAGCTTGGTCAAAACTCTCAAAGATATCTTTTGTCAAAAGTTTTTTAAGTTTTTCTTTTTCACCTTTAGCAAAGGAAGTCAAAATGCTCTCATATGCTATCTCAGCTCCTTTTAGGAATTGTTTTTTTTCGGTATCTTCTAAATCTTCTTTTATAATTGGTTTGTTTTTAACCTGGGGTTTAAATTGATTATAGTCTTTTTCATCAAAAACACTTGTGCTTTTGCCTTCATGACCAGTTTTTTTACCTAAAATGTTTCTTAAACGTAAAATTATAAATCCAGCAATCATCGCTAGTAAAATTATGTCTATAAAGCCTAAATTGTTACTCATTATTTGATAAATATACATTAATAATATAATTTTGTAACAACCAAATGAACTCACTTTTATTACTAATTATCGGTTTGCCAATTTTAGAAATTGCACTGATGATCAAAATTGGACAGCAAATAGGAACCTTTAACACAATTTTAATAATCTTTTTTACCGCAATTGTAGGAATTTATTACGCAAAGGTAGAGGGATTGAACACTATTAAAGCTGGCATGCTTAATCTTTATAAAAATAAAATTCCTTTTTACGAGATATTATCTGGAGCATCAATTGCTATAGCGGCTATTTTACTTATCTTACCAGGATTTGTTTCTGACATCATTGGTTTTTTATTTCTTGTTCCTTCTACGAGAAAATTAATAATCAATTTCTGGCTTAAGAATAAATACAAAGATAGTTCACGAGATGAAGCAGATATTATTGATGCTGAAATAATTGAGGAAAAAAAAGAAAAAGATGAATTATAAAATAATAGCGAAATATATTAAAGATTTAAAATTTGAAATACCCAATCCTAAAACTTTTTTTTTATTAGAAAAAAATATTCCTAATTACAAAATTAATATTGATATTAAAAGCAATCAATTTAAGGATAAAATTATTGAAGTTGAAACAACGCTTGCTCTTAATCCTAATACAAATGACTTTGATAAAATAAATACTAAAATAGTTTTTTCTACTATTATTGAAATTGAAGGTGAATTAATGAATAAAAAATCCTTAGAAGAAGTTATTTTAATTAAAGTTCCTAATGAAATTTATCCTGAAATAAGGTCTTTATTTGTACTATTGTTTGAAAAATCTGGATTTAAAAAAATTAAAATTGAAGAGAACATTGATTTCAAAGAACTTTATTTAAAGAGGACTATTCAATAATAATTTTTTTTTAACTCTTTTTTTAAAAAAAATTTATGAAGTTCAAGTTCTTCCTTAGTTACTTCCACGACTGTTTTACAATAATCTTTCTTGCTGTTTGCTCTATTTTCAATACTGGTTTCTAAGTTTTCATTTGAAAAAATAAGTTTGGGTTCTTTAGCATCTAATAAATTTATATATACTTCTCTTAAAAGCTCACAATCCAATAAAGCATTATGTTTAGTTCTTTTAGATAAGTCTATATTAAATCTTTTACAAAGTGCATCTAAAGAATTAGAAGAGCCAGGAAATTTTCCTCTAGCAACTTCTAGACTATCAATGACGTGATCTTTTTTAATTTCATTTTTTTTAATCAATTTTAATTGATAGTTTAAAAACCCAAGATCAAAAGATGCATTATGAATTATAATTTTTTTATCTTTTATAAATTCTAAAAATTCATCGGCAACCTCTTCGAAAATTTCTTTGTTCTTTAAAAAATTAGTTGAAAAACCGTGTATTTTAAAGGCTTCAATCGGAACATCTCTTTGAGGATTTATTACTTTGTGAAAAATTCTTTTTGTAGGTGTGAGATCATTTGTTTCAACGCAAGCAATTTCTACTATCCTGTGTTTATCGTTAACTGAAAGACCGGTTGTTTCTGTGTCTAAAAAAATCTCATACATATTTTTTTATAAAACTTTTAACATTTTGTTTCAAGATTGCTAAAGAATAATTATTAGTAATTGTATAATCACAACTATTTTTTTTTATAACTGAAGATAATTGTCTTTTATCCAATAAATTAAATGTTTTTTGATCGCCTTTTTTTTTAAGGTATCTTTTTAGTCTTAAATTTTTTTTTGCTCCAACAAAGATTAATTTATCAAAATACTTATTTAATTTACTTTCTATTAACAATGGTATTTCCAAAAATAATAATCTATTTTTTTTTTTTAAAAACTTTTTCATTTCAATTCTAACAAAGGGGTGAACTATAGATTCTAATTTATAAAGACTATCTTTATTGTCCTTTAAGATTAATTTTATTTGATCTTTAATTTTTCTTTTACCGCTTAATTTAAATTTCTTTACTAGAATTTTATTAAAATTTTTTTTCTTATATAAATTTGAAACAATCTTGTCTGCGCTAAACAACGGATATCTTTTGCCCGCCATTAAGTGGGCGACGGTAGTTTTGCCCGAAGCTATTGATCCTGTAATTCCTATAATTTTCATTTTAAATTATCTGTTATTATCTTTTTCAATTCATCATTCACTTCTGGATTTATTCGATTCCACAAATAAAAGGATTTTTGGCCTTGGTAAAGAAACATTTCTAAACCATTAAAAGTTTTAACTTCCTGTTGTTTAAAATTTTTTAACATTGTTGTTTCCAAAGGATTGTAAATAACATCATAATAAATCAACACCTTCTTAAATTTTTTAATTATTTGATCAAAATCATTTCCATTTTTCATGCCTAAAGAGGTGGCATTAATAATAATATCTACATCTTGTGATTTACTATTAATATTTTCCCACAAGATAATTTCAATAAACGGAAATTTCTTTTTTATAATCTGTGCCTTTTCTATTGATCTGTTGCTTATAAATATTTTTTTAATATTTTTTTTGAACAATGCATAAATTATTGAGGGCGTAACCCCGCCAGCGCCAAGTATTAAAATTTTTTTCTCCAATAAATCTTTTCTTTCTAATTTTTCGATAAATGAATAGTCAAATCCATAAACATCTGTGTTTTCCCCAACAATCTTATTATCGCTGCTTAAATATATGGTGTTTACGGACGATGTTTGTTGTGCATCATTTATAACTAAATCCAAATAAGGAATTACTTCTTGTTTGTATGGTGTCGTTACATTAATTCCTTGCAGTTCTTTTTTTTTGATCTTACTTATAACTTTATCGATTTGATTTTCTTCGGTTTCTATTAAAGAGTAAGTTGCTCTAATATTATATTTTTTAAACCAATAATTGTGAAGCAGCGGCGAGAGTGAATGTGCAATTGGTTTGCCAATAATCCCAAATTTTTTTTCTATCATGCTGGTGTTTTAATATAATCTATTATTTGTTTAATTGGCAGACCCATGATTGAATCCGTGTTTCCCTTGACATATTGAAACAGTTCTAGCCCCCCTGCTTCTATTTGGTACACACCATAAGCCAACAAAATTTCTGTTTTAATTTTTTTTAAATAATTGTTGAGTTGCTGGTTAGAAAGTTTTTTCATTTGCAATTCTGATTGATCAGTAAAATTCCAAATCATTGCGCCATTTTTGGAAATACACACTGAAGTTATTAAATAATGTAATGATCCGTTAAGTTTCTTTAATATTTCTAGAGCTTCTTCTCTTGTTTTGGGCTTATTAATTAATTCGTTATTTAAACTAATAACACTATCTGCCCCTAGAACTATTTGATTTTGGTGTTTGTTGCTAATTTTTATAGATTTTAATTCTGCTAAATTTTTTGAGATCAACATGGGATTCGCTCCTGCGGCTAATAATGAGTCTTTAACTTGATCTTCATCTACATTCGACGGAACAACAACACATTCGAAATTATTTTTTTCTAATATTTCTTTTCTAATCGCGCTTTTAGAAGCCAATATTATTTTCATTTATATTTAAAAAATCTTTTTAATTCTTCAATTTGTTTCTGAGAAAAATCCAAATTAAGATAATTAGGGATTTTAATTTCTTTTATAATTTTATTAATTTGCTGTTTACTTCTTGCAAAAAAAAATTCTTTCTTTTCATAATTAAAACTTGAAAATTGAGATTTCAAAGCATGGAAAATTATTTTTAGTACTTCTTCAGTAGAATCTGATATTAAGTTAATTAGGTATTTATGTCTCATAAGCAATCTTGTTAATAACTTTATTATAACTTGTCGTTATACATTTGAGATTTTTTAATTAAAAAACTTTACACATCGACTCACATGTTTTTAACATTTTATTAGTTGTTAATAATAAATATTAATTTTTTAAGTGTATCTTGATAATTTAGGATTTTTCTAAATTAATCCAGTTTTTTGTTACTCTTTATTAAAACAAACTGTTCAAAACTATGTATAAATAGTTATTACACCAACCAACATGACCTATATCAACTAATATACTTTTAAATATATTATTATATTAATGACTAGATTGACAAATTGTATATTAAATAAAGATCCGTCTTGTGTTCCAGTTTGGTACATGAGACAAGCGGGACGTTATCTTCCTGAATTTAGAAAAATTAGATCTCAAAATTTAGATTTTATTAAACTATGTTTAAATAGTAATCTTAGTTCTGAAATTACGTTACAGCCTTTAAAAAGATTTAATTTAGATGCTGCTATTATTTTTTCAGATATTTTGATGGTACCATTTGCTCTTGGTCAAGAAATAAAATTTATAAAAGACAAAGGACCTGTTTTATCTTTATTTAATTTAAAATATTTTTTAAACAACGACCTAAGCAGCTTTGTGGAAAAACTCGAACCTGTTTATAAAGCAATAAAAACAACGAAGGATAATTTAGACAATAATAAATCTTTAATATCGTTTATTGGGGCACCTTGGACGCTCGTTGTTTACATGTTTGGTTTAAAAAAAAATAAAAATCAAATTGATCTTAATAAATTAAAAAAATTTAAGGCTGAAATTAAAATAGTTTTAAATACAATTAACGAATATTTATGTGCTCATATTATCAGTCAAGTAAAATCAGGTTCAGATATAGTACAAATATTCGATTCTTGGGCTGGTCTTATACCAAACGAAAAATTATTTGAATATTGTTATGAACCAAATAATAAAATTGTGGATTTTTGTAAAAAAAATAAAATTCCAGTTATATGCTTTCCACGTGGTATAAATAAAAATTATTTAGACTTTGCAAACATTGTTAAGCCCGATTGTTTGAGTCTAGATTATGAAATAGACCCGGTGTGGGCTAAAAGAAGTTTAAACAACTGTTGTTTACAAGGAGGCATGGATCCTAAAATTTTATTTAAAAAAAAAAACGAAATATTTCAAGAGGTGGATAAATATTTAAATATTTTCAAAGGACATCCTTATATTTTTAACCTGGGACATGGGTTGTTACCAGAAACAAGCCCAGAAGTTTTAAAGATGGTCACAGATAGAGTAAATAATTTTAAATGAAAAAAGCTATTATATTATTTAATTTGGGTGGTCCGGATAGTCCCGCTGCTGTTCAGCCTTTTTTGTTTAATTTATTTAATGATCCAGCAATAATTAGCTTGCCAGGAATATTTAGATACCCTTTGGCCAAATTTATTTCAAAAAAAAGAACGCCTGTAGCAAAAGCCATATATGCTGAAATGGGCGGGAAATCTCCAATTTTGGAAGAGACCCAGGCCCAAGCAGATGCCATAGAGAAAACCTTGAAAAAAGAAAATGATGAGTACAAATGCTTTATTGTAATGCGATGTTGGAATCCAAGGGCAGTAGATGTAATAAAAAAAGTTAAGGAATTTAACCCACAGCAAACAATTTTACTTCCACTTTACCCGCAGTACTCAAGTGCCACTTCCGGTTCTTCAATAAAAGAATGGTTTGATGTTTGTAAACAAGAAAATATTAATACTGAAACTAAAATTATCTGTTGTTATCCAACTGAAAAAGATTTTATCTTAGCTTATGCTAATTTAATTAAAGATAAAATTAATTTAAACAAACTATCAGATACAACCCTGATCTTTTCAGCTCACGGTCTTCCAGAGAATAAAATTAAACGAGGTGATCCTTACCAGTGGCAAGTTGAAAATACGGTCGAACATTTAGTAAAAAAATTATCAATAAAAAACTTAAATTATATTTTGAGCTATCAAAGTAGAGTAGGACCACTAAAATGGATAGGTCCCTCCACAGAAACAATTATTAAAGAAGAAGCTAAAAAACAAAAAATTATAATTGTTGTCCCTGTAGCTTTTGTTTCAGAACACTCGGAAACACTAGTAGAGCTCGATATTGAATATAAAAAGCTAGCAGTTCAGAGTGGTTCGAAAGATTATATTCGTATTCCTGCAGTTACTGCAAACCAAGACTTCATAAACTCTTTAAAATCTAGTATTCTTTCAGCTAGCAACGGAGAACTTTTTACTTCATCTATAAAGTGTCTTCAAAAATTTAAAAAGTGTCCAAGATTGCAAAATATATAAAAAATGAATTATTATCTTTTATTTAAGTCTCTTCATTTAATCTCTGTAATTTCTTGGATGGCAGGTTTGCTTTATCTTCCTAGGTTGTTTGTGTATCACGCGGAGACAAAAAAAAATGTTGAAATAAAAAAAACTTTTCAACTAATGGAAAAAAGACTTTTTTTATATATCATGAATCCTGCCATGATTTTATCTTGGGTGTTCGGCATTTTGTTGCTCCACACTATAGGCGTTGAAAATTTTACTTATTTATGGCTTCAATTAAAACTAATATTGGTGATTTTATTGACTGTTTATCATTTTTTTCTTTTTCATTGTCTAAAATCCTTTGATCAAGGTAACAGTAAATATTCCCCTAAATTTTATAGAATATTAAATGAGATACCTACATTGCTTTTAATAAGCATCATATTTGTTGTTGTTTTTAAACCATTATAAGACTTGAAATCTTATTAAAAACACCTATATTTATTTCACACACCTCAGCAATCAAACAATCCTATGAACCTACAAGAACTAAAGAAACGAAATCCCGCTGAACTTATTATTGAAGCTGAAAAGCTTGGCATAGAAAACCCAAGCACTTTAAGAAAACAAGAAATTCTTTTTGCTATATTAAAAAAACTTGCAGAAAAAAACGAACAAATTACTGGCCAAGGTGTTTTAGAGCTTTTACCAGATGGTTTTGGTTTCTTAAGAGCTATGGAGTCTAATTACCTACCTGGCCCAGATGATATTTATGTTAGTCCAAGTCAAATTCGAAGATTTGGTTTAAGAACTGGAGACACGGTTGAGGGAGAAATAAGATCACCAAAAGATGCCGAGAGATATTTTGCTTTACTTCAAGTGAATAATATTAATTTTGAAGCGCCTGAAAAGGGAAGAAACAAGATTGCTTTTGATAATTTAACGCCTCTTTATCCAAATGAAAGAATAACTTTAGAAGTTGAATCTGACAAAGTAGAGAAAAAACCGGATAATACAGCAAGACTAATTGATCTTGTTAGCCCTATTGGAAAAGGCCAGAGAGCTTTAATTGTCTCTCCGCCTCGCGCTGGTAAGACTATAATTTTACAAAATATTGCTCAGTCTATAACAACAAACCATCCAGAATGTTATTTGATGGTTTTGCTAATTGACGAAAGACCAGAAGAAGTAACTGACATGCAAAGATCAGTAAAAGGTGAAGTTGTTAGTTCAACTTTTGATGAACCAGCCACACGTCACGTTGCTGTCGCAGAGATGGTTATTGAAAAAGCTAAAAGACTAGTAGAACATAAAAAAGATGTAGTAATTTTGCTAGACTCAATTACAAGGCTGGGTAGAGCTTACAACGCTGTTATACCTAGCTCTGGAAAGGTGTTAACTGGTGGCGTTGATGCTAATGCACTTCAAAGACCTAAAAGATTTTTTGGAGCCGCTCGAAATATTGAAGAAGGTGGGTCGTTGACAATTATTTCTACCGCCCTTGTTGACACAGGTTCACGAATGGACGAAGTAATTTTTGAAGAATTCAAAGGAACGGGAAACTGTGAGCTAATTCTAGATAGAAAGGTTGCTGATAAGCGTATTTATCCCGCGCTTGATATCACCAGGTCTGGAACGAGAAGAGAGGAACTTCTTTTCCAAAAAGATGATTTGTCTAAAATGAACGTTCTAAGAAGAATTATAAGCCCCATGGGAACTATGGACGGAATAGAGTTTTTAATTTCAAAACTTAAAAACACAAAGAACAATGCAGATTTCTTTGAATCAATGAACAAGACTAATTAATTTTTTAAATTTTCAAACCAACCTTTCGTGTTATTAATAAAAGATAAATGAATATTTATGCGCTCTCGTCTGGTCGAGGCCCTTCTGGCATAGCAATTATTAGATTATCTGGCAAAGAGACATTAAAAATTGCCCAACTTATTTC
>Ga0209711_10001169_pt1 | contig 25989 bp, 40 predicted proteins | sample ArcticOcean_MG_C_7_FD_187441 | JGI IMG/M metagenome (GOLD analysis project Ga0209711, IMG submission 187441) | Marine microbial communities from western Arctic Ocean - ArcticOcean_MG_CB11_88 (SPAdes) (version 2) | ecosystem: Environmental > Aquatic > Marine > Oceanic | place: Arctic Ocean...
TATTCTATTCTTATCTAAATCAGGACTACGTTCATTAAGTCGAGTAATACAAGAGAAGTCTGCTCCTATTGGTGACTTGTCTGTTAATGTTCGTGATGAGATTACAGCACTAGAAGCTACAGAACCTGTTGAGAATATCAAGAGTGTATACTCTCCAGAACATGCTTTCTATTTATTAAGTTTCCCTACTAGCCAGCAGATCTACTGCTTTGATATGAGAGGTAAGCTAGAGAATGGAGCAGCAAGGACTACTCGATGGGCAGGACTATCTCATAGAGGAATGATAAGTACTACTGATGGTAGTCTATTGTTTGGTCAAACTACGGGAATAGCTGAATACACTGGGTATCTTGATGGTGGTGAGCTATATCGTATGCTCTACTACACAAACTACTTTGACTTTGAGCAACCTACTACTACTAAGATATTGAAGAGTGTAGGCATTACATTGATAGGTGGTTCTGGTCAGGCGTTTACAGTTAAAGCTGGCATTGATTACTCAGATGAGTACAGGTCTTACAATGCCACAGTTAAACAGACTGCGCTATCTGAATACAATGTTGGTGAGTATAACATTGCTGAGTATACAGGTGGTGGAGGTACTGATCGAGTTAAGCTATCCATTGGAGGTAGTGGTTCAGTAGTTCAATTAGGTTTTGAAACAGAAATTAGTGGCAATGAAGTTTCTATTCAGAAATTTGATTTATATATTAAAACAGGCAGGGTCATATAATGAGTAACTATACAAAGTCCACAAACTTTGCAACTAAAGATTCCTTGTCAGCAGGTAATGCTCTCAAGCGTGTTAAAGGTGCAGAGATAGATGATGAATTTAATTCCTTAGCTACAGCAATAGCTACTAAGGCTAACTCAAACAACACAGCTTTAACTGGTGCTCCTACTGCACCTACTGCTTCAGCAGTAACTAACAGTACACAGATAGCTACAACAGCTTACACAACTACTGCTGTAGCTGCTGGTGTTGCTGGTATTCCTACAGTCACTCTAGGTATTAATGGCGTAGTGATTGACGGAGGATCATTAACTACTGGTCGTAGTTTATATGTAAATAACTCTGCTCCTTCTTCCAGTGATGGAGCAAACGGAGACATTTGGTTTGAGTATTAAATCTAAAGTATCAGGCACATGGCAAGACTCTCATCCCTACGCTAAAGTAGGTGGTACATGGCAACGTGTCCTTAAAGCATATACTAAAGTGAGTGGTACTTGGCAAACTTCTTATCAATGGGAATATGTATACACCTATAGCTCAGGTACACATACCGATCAAGATTTTGATAATCTAGGTCTTGATAAAACTAACAATGTAAGAGTTATTGTACCATCAGGTGCTATTATTATTGCATCTAGTACCTCTACTTATGCCATAAAAACAGGCACAGGGTATGGTGGTAATCTTATAATTGAAAATAGAGGCAGGATACTAGGTAGAGGCGGTAATGGTGGTAATGGCGGTACAAGTGGTAGTGGGGGTAGCGCAGGGGCAGCAGGTACAGCAGGACAATCTGGAGGAAATGCTATTCATGTCGAGTGTCCTTTATATGTTTATAGAATAGCTGACGTACTCGCTGGAGGCGGTGGCGGTGGTGGAGGCGGTGGCTCAGGTGGTGGCGGTTCTGGCTTCCCTTCCTACTCTAACTACTACGCTGGTGGTGGTGGAGGTGGAGGAGGAGCACCTTATGGTGCTGGTGGCTCAAGAGGATCAGGCAGTGAAGGCCGTCTAGGATCAGCAGGAGGGTCAGCTAGTCTTACATCAGGTGGTGGAGGGGGCGCAGGTTCTTCTCACAGTGAAGGTGCTGGTAGTGCTGGTGCTTCTGGTGGATCTGTTGGTTCTAGCGGTAGTGGTGCTTCTTCTGGTACAGGATCTTTTGCTTCTGGTGGAGGTGGAGGCGGTGCTGCTGCTTCTTGGATGTACAATCCATCTAATCATTTCACTTCATTCAGTAACGGGCCATAAGGAAACACTATGACAATCACAACTAATTTACTAGGTAATAAGGAATAATATTATGTGGGGACAAATAGCAGCAGCAGTAGCACCATCGTTAATAGGTGGGTTATTAGGTAACAAAGGAGCTAATGCAGCATCACAAGGTGCTCAACAAGCTTCTCAAATGCAGATAGATGCAGCTAACAAAGCATACGAAGGGGGTACATATAAACCATATGGTGTTACCTCTGGACTAGGCTCTTCTCAGTTTAACAATGGTCAGGCTAGTTTCTCACTAGATCCTCGATACCAACAAGCACAGAACCAGATGCAGGGACTAGGACAACAAGCCTACACTGCTGCTGGTGGTGACTATGGTCAATTAGCTAATCAGTTCTACAACCAACAGCGTGAGATGGGTGCTGGTAGTCGTAATGCTGAAGCACTAGCACTAGGTGGTTCTATGTTTGGCTCTGGTCGAACTGGTCTAATGTCTAGTCCAGATGCTCTAGGGTTCACTGGTGAGAAAGGCATGATGTCTCCTGATGGTACTGGATTTGCTCAGGCATTTGCACAGCAAGACGCAGCAGATCGTTACAATGCACAGCAACAAGCACAGCAGCAAAGGCAGATGGATATTAATGTTGGTAACAGTATGTTCAATCAGTCTATGGGTCTTGATGCAGCAGGTATGGATCAGCAACAACTAGGTGGCATGTTAGGATCACAACAATCGGCTGCTAATAATGCTGCTGGTGGTAACTTAGTCTCTGGTATGGGTGGTGGTGCAGAGTCTAGGCAGAACCAAGGTCTAGCACAAGCTGGTAAGTATACAGGTATTGGTAATGCACTAGGTAATATTGGTTGGGATAAGATAGGTGGTATGCTTAACCCTGTAAGTAACTCAGATGTAGTCAATGCTTATGCTGGTAACATGAGTAGAGGTGGTGGACATCCTTCTATGGGTGGTTATTCAAACAATGGATACACCCCTATGCCTTACCTAACAAGTAATCAAGGCATGGGTGCTAACTACACTGGACGGAACTACTAGGAGAATATTATGGCTAGTGATGTAATGAGTTTATTTGGTTTAAATCCTAATGCTTTACAACAGCAAAGGACTAATGATGCAGTGACACAAGCCTCTGCAATGAATCCTTTCTTTGCTGCTGGTGCTGCTGGTGGTGCGCTCATGGGACAAAGTGTTAACTCTGCCCTTGGTCTACAGACACCAGAGATGGCACAAGCAGAGGGTGTACAGGAGAGCTTAGAGGGTGCTGACTTAACTACTCCAGAAGGTATGCGAGATGCAGCTAGTAAGTTGATGCAAGCTGGTGATTATGCTACAGCTATGGACTTGTACTCAAGGGCGAGTAGTATGGTAGCAGCAGAGCCTCGTCCTGTGGCTGCTAAGGCAGATACTTTAGGTTCTGAGGGCTTGTATATAGATCCCGAAGGAAACATATTCCAAGGTGCATATTTTAATAAACGTCTTTCTATTGAGGATGGTAAAGGAGGTTGGAAACCAGCTCCTACTAACAGTAGAAAGTATTCTGATCCTAAAACAGAATCACAAGCTTCTCAAGATAGTGGTAGTACTCCTAATACGTTTAACAGAGAAGGTGCGTTACGAATTATAAGAGATAAAAAACTTGTTGATACTGGAATTGCTACAGATGAAATTCCTGCCTTAGACGCTGGTCTTATGGCTGATTTTATGACTAGGGAAGTAGAGAATCTAACTAGTAGCACTGGTGGTAGGCATTCTCCTAGTGAGGCAATAAGAATAGCTACAGAAAGAGCAATGCTTGGTATATATAATGACGACTCTTTTATCAGTAGTGACTCCTTGAGATGGCGTGACCCTGCTAATCAACCTGCTGTTGCTGGTACTGGCACATCCGTGAATCAAAACGCAATGAAATATTTACCTAAGTAGAAGGTCTTACAATGGCACAAGAATATACAGAAGAACAGGCAATGGGGGCTATAAAGAATGCTCATGCTGCTGGTGATAATGATGCTGTTAATCAGTGGGCAGACTACCTTGATAACATGAAGGGTGTTCCTGTTGAGTCTGCTCCTCAAGAACAAGTTGAACCTGAGAAGGAAGAGACATTTGGTAGGGGATTTGTAGAGACTAAGAGCATGGTTCAGAATCTTAGTGACATAGTAGGCGCAGCTACTGGTATATCTCCTAAGTTAACCTATAGAGATGAGGATGGTTATGGTCTTGGTTACAGTTCAACAGAAGAACAATATGGTGAGGACTTTGGAGACTTATCTTTTGATGAACGAAGAGTACGAATCAATGAACGTGATGCTGCTGAGGTAGAGAGGCAGTACCCTAACCAAACAGGTAGTACATTCGGTAGTATAACAGGTGCTGTTACTGACCCTTCCATAGCTGTTCCTATTGGTCAAACTTACAAAGTTATGGCTTTAACTTCTGCTGGTTTAGCTGGTACATATAGTGCAGCAGATCAGTTAATGGACAAGGGGGAAGTAGATCTATTAGAAGTAGGTGCTCACGCAGCCGCAGCAGCAGTACTAGCTCCTGTATTAGGCTATGGATTGACTAAAGTTGGAGAGAAGATTTCAGCTAAGTTATTACCTAATAGAATTAAAAAAGCTAACAAGGCTATTACTGATTTAAACCAGAATGTAGAACATGCAATCTTTACTGCCAGAGAAAGTGGCACAAAGATGACTAGAGCACAGGCATTAGAGCAAGCTAAAAAGAATTTAAAGTTAAATGACAATCAAATACTACAAGCTCAGAATTTATCTGGTAGGAAGGTTAAGTACCCTACAAAGGCTGGTGCTCAAGCTATGGCAGAAAGTCATAAGAAAGCTGGTATGTTGTCTGAGTTTGTTGAAGGCATTTCTTCTCGTATAGGTACACTGTCTCAGCCTGTGTTACAGGTCATGCGTAGGTACGAGAAAGAACTACTAAAGAATACACAAGCTAGGAAAAACATAGCTGCTCCTTTAACTAAATCTCTTGAAGTGTATGACCCTGCTGCCCGTAAAGCAATAGATGATCTACTGTTGAATGGTAACTACACTGCTGCTGGTAAGTTACTAAACAAGGGTGGTAAGGTAGAGCTTAAAAAGTTTCAGAAGTTAATGAACGAGGACACTGCTAGGCTCAAGAAAATACTTGGAAAGAAGTTCCAGACAATGCAGAATTATTTCCCTCGTAAAGTTAAGGATTACGAAGGTCTTCTTGGTGCGCTAGGTCGTGAGGGTTCTAGTCCAACGTCAGGTTTACAAAAGGCTGTCAAAGACTTAATGAAAAAAGAAGGTGTAACAGATATATCACAATTATCTGATGAATCCCTTAGTAAAACTATACAGTTCTCTATCAACAAAGCATTCCCCACTGTTCAAGGAGGTAAGGGATTTACATCAGGAAGAACCCTACAAGAAATACCACCTGAGCTAACTCAGTTCTATGAAAGCTCCAGTGTTGCTATGATTAAATACATTGAGTCTTCTAGTAGATTCTTTGAGAAGCATAAGTTATTAGGCAGAGGTGCTGCAAGTAAGGATATAAAAGATGAGAACTCTTTGTTATTTAAAACAATAGCAAAACAGCTTACCTCAAAGAATCTATCTGTGGATGCTGGTGATGAACTTGAGTCATTGATTATATCTAGGTTCACTAAAGGTGAGCAAGCTATGAACTCAAAGATAGCAGCCATAAAAGACATTGGATACATGTCTGCACTAGGTCAGTTTAGATCAGCAGTAACTCAGATAAAAGACGTAGGTACATCCGCTTACTTACATGGAACGATGCCTACTATTAAAGCCTTGTTTAAATATAAGAGTACTAAGGTACAGGATGCTGGTCTTGTTGACACTGTATCCGCAGAGATGTTAACTCCTTCAGCTACTAAGAAGTGGTTAGATGGTGCATTGAAGTACAGTGGCTTTAGATTCTCTGATAGGTTTGGTAAGAAGGTACTGATAGAGGCTTCTCAGATAGCTGGTAAAAAACTTGCATCTAGTACTAAGGGAGTTGCTAAACTAAAGAAGAAGTATGGTGCTGCATATGGTGATGATTTTGAGCAACTTGTTACAAGCTTAAAGAATGGAACTGAAGATGAGCTTACAGAACTATACAGGTTCCATGAGTTATCTAACACACAACCTATCTCACTACTAGAGATGCCTAAAGCATTTCTAGATTTTCCTAATGGTCGTATAGCCTACTCTTTAAAGTCATTCGGGTTAAAGCAGTTAACATTAATCCATAATAATATTATTAAAAGAGCGAAGGGTGGTGATAAATTAGGAGCTACTAAGGAAGCACTAAAGTATGCCTCCTTCATAGGAATAGCTGGTGGTACTGTAGATGAGGTGAAGGGTGTATTCAGTGGTGAAGATTTTAATACGTCAGATATACCTGATCGTGTCATAGAGAACCTAACTGGTTTGATGTTCCTTAGTAAGTATTCTCTAGGAGATATATCAAAAGGAGATTACTCTGGGTTTATTGGAGATTGGATCACACCTGCCCTCGGCCCTCTTGAAGCTGCAACTAGGGAGGTAGGCAATATTGGAAAGCAGCGAGAGTTGGAAGATCCTAGCCTCGGTAGTGACCTTCTAAAAACAATGCCTATTATTGGTCGTGTGCTACATGACTGGGTTCTTGGAGGTAAAGAGAAAGCTGCTGCTGATCGTGAAAAAGAAATAATGGAACAGTTCGATTAGGAGTAACGAACAAGGGGACAACTAAGTCCCCTATAAAGTTTCCACTGGAAACTATTTACTCTTCTTCTTACGGACAGGCTTGACTACAGGTATAGGAATACCAGTGATCATGCTCTCTAGTTCCTTGAACTCATTAGGTAGTAGCTCCACTGTAGTCCCTGTCGTGAGGACAATAGACTGATAGTGTAGTACTACTACATGGTCAGTATTCAAGTACCCTGTCTCTATCTTCAGCCACTTACTCATGATTCTCCATCCAATCTTCAACCATCATATCAATACAATGACGAGCCTTAGCTAAGTCCTGCAAAGCTGTGCCTTTGTCTTGATACCTAGTGACATACTTGATGGCTGTATGCTGCAACGCATTCAAGTTGTTAGACATAGAGTAGGTCATTGGCTGTATACTGAGCTTAGTATAATGATTACCTCCAACCTGCTGATCTGATGCTAACTCAGGGGTAGTCCATAGATCCTCAATAGCCTTATTCAAAGGCTTCTTATCTAAGGCGTAGTCCAAGTCATTATCTTCCCAGTTACTGTATGGATTATACGTCATAATCTATCTCCTCTATTTCATTCTCTAGTTCTGAGAACTTATTAATAATAATATCCTCATACCTATCTACTAGGTGGTGACTCTCTAGCTGCAAGAGTTCTAACACATGAGTTTCATCCAACGCTCGTAAGCGTTCTTTCAATTCTTCTAGTGTCATTGACATAGCGTTCCCTTAAATAGTTCATGCTCACTGGCATCTCGTCAAAGCTACCATCCTTGACATCATTCATTACCCACAAGCCACGCCATGATCCATTGGTCTGAGGTGTCAAGTACTCTTCATCATGTTGATAGTAAATACCAGCAAAGAGTCCTGTCATATTTAAACCATCAGCCCTACGTGCATAGGCTATGTCCCTGTCTTGAACATGACCCATGACACAACTCATGTGCTTCTTAGTGAGCAGCATCTTAGCTGAGGCAACAGGTCTACCCATCACACCTGACGTAAAGTAATGACAGTAGGCAACACCATCCACAACGATAGGATCTAAGAACTGTTTGACTTCCCAGCCATTCAGATCAAAGTCGTTATAGCTAATCAACCCATCAAGCTTAGGATCATTCTCAGCAGCCCTATTGATTCGATCCTCATGGTTACCCATTAAGAATATCATACGAGGATTCCATTGCTTCTTCTTGTTACGAGTCAGCCTCCAGCGTTCCTCCAGTATAGGCTGCATGAGAGCCGCCATAGCCTCGTTCCCTGCTTGTATGTCCTTGGTATACCTTCTACCCTCAAAGCTCTTCTTACCTACGTCATAGGAGCTTAGAGAGGACATATCCCAGTGATCACCTAGATGGATAATAACATCAGGCTTAGTATCAGCAGCAAACTTACCTGCCCATGTCAAATGATCATAACTTGTGTCAGGTTTAACCTGTGTATCGGGTATGATTAAATGTTTCATTTCTTTTTCCTATTCAAAGTTCGGAGTTCTCTCTCATCACGAGTCTTTACTCCATGACAGGCCCAGCATAGAACCTGATAACCATCTTCTTCTAAGAACATACGATTGATGTATGTATTCCAATCAATGAACCCATCCTTGGGACACACTACAGGATCAATGTGATCCACTGCTGCATTGTTTTTCCTACGTGACTGTCCCTTATCAGGAGGCAGAGTAGCAGGGCCAACAGTACCACAGCAAGCACATAGGTACTTCCCTGTAGAAACTCTAGCAGATTTCTTAACATCAGCCTTAACACCCCACTTACTGTGTGCTCCGCGAAGAGCAGAGATTATGAAAGACTTATGTCTAGCTTCTGTCCAACGTCCGTTGTTGCGAGTCTTGGTGGTTGCCATATCTCATCATCCTGTCTGCGTAAGTATAAGAGAATACCATTCTCAATAGCCCTCTCTTCACTGCCTAGTTTATCAACACATATATCATACATCTCAAGCTCAGTCTTATCAGCCAGTAACTTCTTAGCTTTCACTGGGCCTATACCAGCTACACCTTTGATGTTATCTGCACTGTCTCCTACAAGGAACTGCATGTAGAAGTTGAATAGACCTTCCTCTTCAGTAATATAATATTTATTCTTCTTGACAAAGTTATAGTGCCAACCAGCGAACTGATCGAAGTCTTTGTCTAGAGATATGGCGATGGACTTATCACCTTCCTGTGTTGCACGTATTGCTATACGATCATCAGCTTCCTCACCACTAGTCACAATGGCATCGAGTTCATTCACAAAGAAATCCCTCAATGCTTCTAGGTGTTTAGGCTTCTCCCTAGACTTACGATTACCTTTGTACTCAGCAGTAATCGCATAGTCTTTTCTGAAGTTACCTCTGCCTGTTAGGTAGTACTCAACTTCATGAGTAGCATCATCAGAATCTATTACTAGTTCCTCGATGATGTCATTCGTAAAGCTGAGTAGTGTTCTACAAGCAACCTTTTGTGACTCGTTTTGGCAAGACCAAGCTATGCGATAGCACAGTATGTCTGCGTCAACGAGTAAGATCATAGCTCTGGGATATCCTCAAAGCTCGTAGTGGCTGCCTCGTAACGTACAAGATCATTCACTCGTGCTTTAGATAGTCCTAAGCTAACGCCTGTCTTACCCTTGAAGTTATAGTCATAAGGTTTGACAATGAACGTACACTTAGACCCATTGCCTACAGCGTCTGTCATTTTGAATCCGTCTACATCCTCTACATGAGGTGCATACTTAGAGGACTTAGCAGTTACAAAGTAACCACGATCATCACCTTTGTTCTTGACGGATACACCCATACCTTCTAGGCGATCAACGTGCTCTTCTGATAGTTCACTAATATCTACCTGATACTTGTCTGACATTTCATTCTTCTCTAGGAATGAGAACCAGAAAGCAGTGGCTTCAATTTTAAGTGGGTTATGATTTTGCATGGATTTTTCCTTTAGTTACATTATCACTAGACCTGTATGCAAGCTAGTGTGTGTCTGCCCAAGTGAGTCCTACATTGTAGTCACCATCTAATGGGCAATTCATTTCAAAGTGTAGACCAGCATCAACGATGGCCTGTACTCCGAGTCTACCTACTAAGTCTGCATCACTAGACGAGGACTCTATCTGCCACTCATCATGTACATTAGCTACAAACTTATACCACACTCCTGACTCATCAAGACTATGCTTGAGAAGTACTAGAGCTTTCTTCATTACTATAGCACCAGCAGACTGTAAGAGAAAATTCAAGGCACTGTGCTCTGACTCTACTCTTAACCTACGTCCGTCCAGCCCTCGTAGTGTACCACGTTTACGCATACTCCGCAAGACAACCTCCTTCAAACGTGCATAGGCTGGGAGGTTAGACATGAACTTGTCAACCAGTTGCTTACCCTTACGAGGTGAGCCTCCAGCGATCTGTCCTATCTTAGCAAAGCCCCCGCCATAAATCAGCGCGTATATGAAAGTCTTGCTCTGATCTCTAGTTTCTAAGCCAGCAGCACGTTGATTATATGTATGTATATCACCTTCCAATAACTGCTTGGTATAGGCGGCATCATTCATATAGTGTGCAAGCATTCTCAATTCTAGACCAGAAGCATCTATACCAGTGAGTGCGTTACCTTCCTCTACAATCCAACAAGCTCTACAGTCTGTACTGAAGGTCGAAGCTGCACCCCACAGTAACTCACCTGTCTTCTTGTCCTTCTTAGCGGCAGGTACTTGTGCCATGTTAGGGTTTGAATGAGTCATTCTCCCAGAGACTGCTCCATTCGTTATCACTCCACCATGTACACGACCATCATCAGCTAACGCATTCACCCAAGAATCAAGCTGACTAACTCTCTTCTGTAGGGTAAGGTACTCTAGTATCAACTGAGCTTCAGGCAGGTCAACCCCTGCTAAGATCTTCTCATTAATAATGATTGCCCCTTTAGGTGTCTCATCCTTAAACACTACCCCTTGGCTTTGAAGTCTTTGGGCAATTTGTCTTCTACTTCCAAGGTTGAAGACTGTGACCTTATCTTTAAGCTGCTTGCCTGTCTTTTCCGAGACTCGCTTCTCCACCAAGGGAGGGTAGATAAGCTGGACTTCCCTTTCGATTGCATTCATTCTCCCCATAAGGTCAGTGAGTAATTGATTAGCCCTGTCTATATCTAACTTGAATCCATTAGCTTGTTGCTGTGCAATAATGATTGCAACCTCATGCTCAAGCTGTATAGATTCCTCTGAGAATCCATCCTCAAGTAATAGACTAGTCAGGTGAGGCTCAAGCTTATGAGTTATCTCAACATCAACCTTGCAGTACTGGCGCATCTCATCAGTCAAGCCACCATCATAATCATCAAACTTAATCTTAGGGAAACCTAAACGATCACCCCAAGCTGCTAATGAATGACCACCTTCTAAGCGTGGACACCATAGCCGAGACAGTAGCACTGTGTCCCTTAGCTTATGACTAGGTATGGATACATTCCATAGGCTGCTTATCTTAGGTGCATCAAAGCCTGTAATGTTATGGCCTATTACGCTTGATGTTCCTACGAGATGTTGCTCTAGCTGCATTGAGTTGACTAGTAATCTCTGCCTTGGTTCCCCCTCTCGCTGGATTCCGCAACACCATATCTGATCCTGTGCCATAGTCGTTTCTATATCCAGTGTTAGCTTCATTATCCATTACCTCCAGTGCGTATGTTCCTATCTTACTCATAGTTCTTTCTCCTCTTCCTTCTCAAGCATACGTCCAGTACTATGACTGTAGGCTAACTCATTAGCCTTGCCTGTGATGCCACAGAATCGGTTCTTTAGAACACGTACATGAGTAGTGTTGCGTGTCTCCTCATCCTCTGCCTGTCCATTACGTTCAAGACCTAGAACCATATCACTAAGCTGTGCTATAGAACCAGAGCCACGTAGCTGTGACAAGCTGGATGCTGCACCCTCTTCATGACCTTTACCATCTGGTCGCTTGAGGTGAGACACCACGAACAAGGCAATGCCTGTCTCCTGCACTAGCATACGTAGCCTAGTCATGATCTCATCGAGTGCCTTACGCTCATCACCATTAGCCTGTGCTGACACCACAATGGATACGTGATCGAGCACAATATACTTACACCCTAATCCCTTAGCCATGTAACGAACACGAGCAACGATGTTATCAACACCAGTAGAACCGAAGTGATCAAACAGGAACACACGATCAGTGCCTAGTGTGGCATCGAAAGCATCCTTACGTTCCTCATCAGTTGACACAGTGTCAGGCAGATGCAATGGCTTGTTAGCAGCAAGGGACATTAAAGATAGAGCACTCTTCTTAATACTCTCTTCAAGGAATAGTATTCCAATATTATCTTCTGTCTTGCTAATGATCTGCCATATGATCTCACGCATGAACTGACTCTTACCTAGTCCAGATCCTGCTGTGACTGTAACTAACTCTCCATAACGTATGCCATAGGTAAGCTTGTTGAGTCCATCAAAAGGATAGAGACATTCTGCTGGTGCTATAGGTTTATTAACTTCATCCCATAGGCTAGACCCTGCAATGATTCCATCTGGTACGAATCGTTCTGAAGACCACCACCTGTCAATGAACTCTTTAGTTCTACCAAACTTTAGATAATCATTAGCATCCTTCTCATCCTTAGTATGCTTATAGATCTTAGTCTTACCACCGAACAACTCAGCCACTTGGTTAGCAGCCTTGACACCTACCTCATCTGAATCGAAGCATACCACTATGGTATCGAAGCTATCGAGGTACTCATACGAGGCACGACAGTCCTTCAGTGCAGCACTACTGCCATTCTTTATTGATACGACAGGGTACTTACTACCAAGCATTTGGTAGGCAGACAGTGCATCATACTCACCCTCAGTGATAGTAATATACTTACCACCTTTAGGGAATAGGTTCTGTCCAAACAGTACTGTGTCTGACCAAGCACCTGATGTAAAGAACTCCTTCTCAGGTGTCCGAGTCTTAGCTCCCACTAAGAAACCATCCTTATCATGGTAACCAAAGATCATACGCTCACCATGTAGCTGGGCTTTGTATGTCTTACATGTGTCACTTGATATGCCACGAGCGACAACGCTCTTGTATGGCTTGGTGTTTAAGTCTTCTTTAGTCCTATCAAAGTTTCCACTGGAAACATTCTTACTTGGTACATCCATACTGTCTATCTCCTTGCCTCTAGTTCTAGTCTCACAGGCGAAGCAAGTGCTCCACCCTTTATCATCAATACTCAGTGCGTCACTGCTTCCACAGTCGTCACAGGGTAAGTGTTTTTTGACGAAGGCCATTATTAAAATCCTCATATTCATGTTCAGTCATGAAGTGACTAAGCACTAGGTCTAATGACATTAATAAATCCCAATCAGTAGCACTAACATTAGCACTCTCATCATGACGATTCGCTAGGTAATAACTCTTCAAGCAATCAACAGTGATTGCATTAGCATCATCTATGTTTACTTCAATCTTCATCCCTCTTCTCCTTTAGATTAGCATCATGACTAAGCACAATGCTTACTGGTTTACCTGTCTCCTCTGACCTGTCTAGTGCATCACACATGATGTTATACAACTCAGTCTCTGTATCTACACTGTGCTTAGTGTACTTAAAGAACTCATACATAGGTGACAGGAAGAACATAGTAACAGAACCTAGTACTGCAAGTCCAGCAGCCAGCCACACTACCTCCGTAAACATACTAAGCATTAGACATTGCCTCCTCTATTTGTTTCTTCTTTCGTTCATTGATCTCTACAAATAACATCTTATCATGTACGTGAAAAGCACAGGTGTTAGCTGACCTACGTATCAACTTAGCTATGTCATTGTAAGATACATTCAAAGCACGTAGCTTAACTATACGTGCTAAGTCAACCTCTGTTATAGGGTTACTGGTACTTAGCGGTCGCTTCTCAATGACTGTACGTGCTGGCACCCTGTAAGTGTCCCTGATCTTAGGTTTGAATACTAAGCTCATTATCATTCTCCTTAAACTCAGCGATGATCTTAACAAGAGCATCAGCCTTACCTTTATTATAAGAACCAAAGGGTTCACGCATTGTACTGCCTTGGGTGTAGATGTCTAGCTCAGTAGTTAACTGCTCTAGCTTACGCGCCCGTTGAATCTTCTGCTTCAGTGTTAACATTCTCTCTCTCCTCTAGTCGTTGTTGGCATTGGCATAGGTAGTCAATAGCTTTAGCCATAGTCTCATGGTCAGCAGTACCTGTAGTCCTACGCCATATTTCTTTAGCATGATTACGTTCCGTAAGTAACTGTGCATACGTTTTATCTTCCATCATTCATCTCCTATAGTCAACAAATCAATGCGGTTAATAGTGGGTATCTCTTCACCCATGTCATGACAACAATCAGTACATAGATCTAAGTAACCGCCTGATTCATATCTTCTCGTTGATTCATAATCTGTTAACTCACAGTCACAACTAACACATCTCATAACAAACCCCAATTGTTTCCACTGGAAACTTATTCTAACATAAGGGTTTACTTATGTCCAGATCTGTGATAGAATAGAACTCTTGAGTTAACAAGTTAGCAACACGTTATAATATAATTATACATTACATAAAACAACTAGTAACATATCACTCCTTAGATTAATCCCATAAGTTTTCATAGTGTTTCCCGAACATACTAAATGCTTTAGTCATACGCTTCTGATACTCTTCCCAATCATCCCTGATTAACCAATCATCCTCACACTTTTCCGTGAAGGCCCAGATCATCTCATCCATTATCCAATCCCAACGGGCATGGAAGTTGCTATCTGTATCCCATTTATTCTCTTTAGGTTCAGCACTGGTACTACGTAACTCTTCAGGTACATCACTGTCCTCAGTAAAGGGGCTGCCATGTTTGGTTTCTTTCAACTGTATAAGCATAGGCAAGATTACATGGGCTAGGGTATAGTCCATACCCCATGTGTCCTGCTTGTCTATCTGTACCTCAACTGATGGGTTAGGGTAGTCTCCTATGTTAACTTTCATTACCCACCTCCAAACAACTCATTCAACAAGTCATCATCATCTATCTGACTAGGTAACTCATGAGCAGAGTAGTAGTCAGTCCATCCATCGACAGCACTAACTAACTTCATGTTGCCTACTAACGCCTCCTTAACATACGTGTCACCATAATCAAATGATCCATATGTCATGTCAGTCTTAGCACCGATCAACCACTTAGCATAAGGGTTCTTACGCTCATTGTCGGGGTGTTGATAGGTCTTTATCACATGGATAATCTGGTGACCCCAAGGCCCATGCCCTTCATAGATTGCATGAGGTGCATCGAAGTTACTCTTACCAAACGGATTCTTCTTTCTCATAGTCCTTCTCCTAGAATTTATAATCTTTCTTTAGTCCTTCCAACTTGATAGCCCAGTTCTCTACTGGAACTTGATCATGTATACACTGCAACCTCTCAAGCAGATCAATCTTACGAGTCTTAGTACGCCAGCATGTACCAATGACATCACGTAAGGTGTCCAGTACCATGCCTTTGTTAACATCCTGTCCCTCAATCCCAGAATAATATTCATCATCAGGTATCAAGCAACCAACAGCACACATCAGTCCATCACTACTACGATACACGCAGTTATTACCAGCAACACCTGTCCCATCCTCACTGCGCTTGCCTTGCTTTAGTAAATGCTTACTCACCTTGGTATGGATTTGCCTCATACTCATAGTCATACACCACCTCCTAACCACTCATCATACGTTAATTTAAAATCATCCTCACCTAAGTCACTAAGGTATATTTGATAGGGCGCATCATGCCTCTCGCCCTTGGCTGCACTGTCCTCATACAATGACATGACAGCATCAATGAATGCCTTGTCCTCGGCCTGTCTCTTGAGTACCCTTGCTTTAGTGTTAGTCATTAGTATTTTCCTCCATCCATTTGTACATGTTATCTGTGTACTCACTATTCTCTCTGTCATACTTAGCTGCACGTACTGCAATAATCTGCTCCTCTATTGTACCCTCTATAGATTCTGCAAGCTCAGTCTCTAACTGTACCCTAAGAAGTAATGAAGCACAGATCGCATTAGTAATGAGAGTGGCTAAGGGTTTGTTCTCAGTAGTCTCACCGCTCTTGGTGTAGATGTCACACAATAATGTGCGAACCTTCTCCATTTTAATTACATCACCTTGGTTCCAATTGTTTCCACTGGAAACTTTATTTGATTCATTCATTACCATACTCCTCATTTACTTTATACAATAGTCCACCATCAGGGTTAGGCAACGCCACAACAAACCCTACATCTAAAGCTCTACGCAATATCTCCTCCTCATCCAACTCGAAATTAAAAGTAGGTGCGAACTTGTTAAACAATTCCTTGCTAGTAGTATACATAATCAATACCCTCTATTAGTAAAGTGTCGTAGTGCAAAGCCATCCTTCAATGACTCCTTGATTAACTCTTCTCGCTCCTCATGAGGTGCAGTCTTTAGGAACTGAAAGCATAAGTCAAGATATTCTTTCTCATTATCTAGGTTGATTAGATAGTGACGCGCTCGACTGATGGTACGTTTTACATTGCTCATGATGCATCCTCTTTATAAATTGCATTGACTTCTTCTAGTTGAGACTCTGTTAAAATCTCTTGATTCTCTGCTATCTCCCATCTCTGGGCATCGACCTCGATCATTATAAAATAATCCTTGATTCCTTTAGGTGCTTGCTCTACCCATTTGTTCCATTGATCTACGCGCTCGGTCTTTGTTAGTATTGTTATAGACATTAGTACTCTCCTCAATTGTTTCCACTGGAAACTTTTATGCTGCAATTAATAAAGGTATGCGAGAGTTTCTAGTATCCACTACAAAGTTAGACTTTGATATATCAACCTTCGGCTCTCCTTTCTTACGCTTGGCTACTTTGTAAGTTAATGCTATAACTTTGTTACGTTGTGCCAAGTTTAATATGTCACTCTCATCACCTAAATATACTTCCCTCCCTAGAAAAGTCTCAGGTATTGGGCCTATAAATACTACGCTAATGGGTGCATCAGTGGTCAATGCAATGTCAACATATTTCTGATACTCAATAGCTTTAGAGTATGAGAACATGAGGGTATAGTTATCGGGCAGCTTACGCTTCAAACGATGAGCATGTTTAGTATAGTCATAGAAATTTACATTAGGAAAACGCTGAGGTATAGCACCATTTTGTTTTAATTCCCATCGTACATCACTAAATACATTGAGCCTTATCCAGCACTCAACCCCATTCTTTTTGCATAGCTTTTCAAATAGAGTTATCTCATGTATTAACTGTGCTATGAATGCCTCTTGCTCGGCATGGAACCAATCGGATTTAGCTTGCCTTGCCCTCTCTACCGCATCGAATGTTCCACGACCTGCAAACTTTAAACACTCAAGAGCACAGGCTGCAATCCATCTAAACACACAGAGTATATCATCAGGCATCATTGATAAACCTGCTACCCTAAGTTTAACATCTTTGTTATTCTTTTTAAGCTTGGTGTTTCCACCACTACAATCTAATAATTTCATGACACTACCTCAATTGTTTCCATTGGAAACTTTATTTATATTGTATAAACTACAATATGGTTTATATAAACTATAATATGGTTCAATTGTTTCCAGTGGAAACTTTTATTTATATTCTATGAAGCGACCGCGACTAGTAGCTTGACCATGATTTAGTAGAACACTAGCTAAGTCTATGGTGGATGCACTATCAGTAGCAAAGCCTACAATGTAACTACATGGCCCACGTAACCAATGGCCTACAGATTTAGGTTCTTTTAAGGGACGCGCAAAAGCTACGCCATCAACATACACTGCTTTTTGTCTTTCCATAATAATACTCCAATTGTTTCCAGTGGAAACTTATTTTCCTATAGTCGAAACGATGTAGCCTATCAACACAAGGCAACACAATACAGCACCAATCCATGCTAGATCTACAATCATATACATAATCACAACCCTCCAAACATGGCGCGAGTGCATAGAATAATTATAACTATGCCGCTAATGATACCTAAGATAGTAAAGAAAATACCTATATTTTTATCTAACTTTTCTTGTGCCAATACTTCAGCGCTCGGTTTAATACTCTTGTTAAAGTCTCTCATGATTATAAATACCTCCGTTGAAATCTATTTAGAATAAGCCAATCCTTATGATTTTCGGCAGAGTAATCTAACATAGACATCATACCCCAAACAATCATCCACTTGTGAACCTTCTTCAAATCATTATTCTGTTTGGTACAAAGTCGCTTGATGTTGCGCCTAGGAATAGTTGATAATTTAGTCATAATAGTAATCCTCAATTGTTTCCACTGGAAACTTTATTTAGTAGGTTTATTGCGAATAGCCTCAAGCAATTGCCTGATAAATTCTTGCTCGACTTCTTGTGGTGTCATAGGTTTAGTCATAATAACAATCCTCATAGGGAATAAAGGGGAAACAATACAAGGGGAATTTGCATTGTTTCCAGTGGAAACTTATTTAGCAGCTTTTTTAGTTAGCTTTTCGACAAGCTTGTTTAACTTAGCAAGGGTGATAGCCTTTTCCTTGTCATCATTGCACCATTTCTCGATTAATTGCAGCTTAGTGAGCGGCTTAGTCTTATACACTTCAGTTCTGAATGCGCTATAGGTGATATGCTCTTCGGGGCTAATGTCTAATGATGCGGCTTTTTTCATGGTCGCTACTACTTGCCGACATTGCATCACAGACTTAACTTGTGCCTCATCTTTGACCTTGCCATATGCACCAGCATAGACAACCTTGCAGGCTGCTGTGACGCTCGTTTGCTTTTCTTCCAATGTACTATCATCTTTGTATAACTGTAGAGCTAGGGCCATGCGAGCGCATCCTGTCTCTTGTTTAGCTACTTGCTCTAGATCAAAATTGTTGCCAATGGCTGCAAGGTGGTTTTGTAAATCGATTTTAACTAACATAATAATTTCCTTTATATAGGTATTGATTAGGTTGGGCTTTTGCCCTAGTTGAGAATGATTCTCATTTGCATTAGCTGCATCTCTTTGCTGCTGCTGCCCCTTGATTGTATCGTGTCAATTGATAAAGTCAATTTATTAGTGGTTATTTGTCATAAGAGTTTTATATAGTGCTTATTAGTTTGGTGAATAGTGGTCAATATTAGCCCATATTTGAGCATATTAGCAGATACTAATTATATCCTGTAAGGCCCTAGGATGTATCTGACTAGGTTTTAATTTAGGCAATGCCTAGCTATAGACCTACTTTAATATAGCTTAGATGGCTTTATAGGCAGCTTACAATTCATATTAGCATTATCTAATGTGCTCATAATCCAGGGCGAATGAGACTCATTATCATTTACGAATGAGAATCAATTACATTGTTTCCAACAGAAACTATATAGGGTGGATAGTCTGTTTAATTTATGCCTATGGGTACCTACCTGTATCCTCACCTGTATCAATTTAGACTATCAAGTTATATCATGATTGACCTTATAAGCTTTGTCTAATGTAGCTCTATAGATATTAGCATAGTCTAATGAAGGGGCGGGGGAGGGGCAGATTAGCTGGGGTCTAGGGGGTACCTGCTTAGATACAAAAAAGAGTCAAATTAGAGAAATGTAATTACTATGTAAGTCTATGTAACTAAAGGTAATAAGAACCATGATAATATAACTATATGATCTAGATAATGGAGGCTGCTGCGGAGGGTTGTGTAGTGGTAGTGAGTCCCGCCAGAGATCTACTATAATGTATACTCCAATGTATACTATATACTATAATGTATACTACAATGTACATTAAGTATGTTTAATGTATCATATAGTTTACAATGTATATTTAATGTAACGAATATGAACCGTCATGTAGAAGATAACTTAAATATCTCTTGACTTTTAACAGAAAGTGTGCTACCCTCTATTCCTACTATATAGGACTGAACAGAACTACAGAGAAAACTGTGTACTGATAACCATTATCCTTATATTCAACACTCCTCTCTGCAACAGTTCAGAGTCTATATAGAGACAGAGAATACAAAGAGTGTTAATTATATGAATGTTGATAGTACGAAGGTTGTTAAAAAAGGTCGTCCTACAAAAGCGTCCATTGCTGCTAAGAAGAAAGGTAATCGAAATGCTGTTGGTAGACCTAAAGGGGATGCAGCAAGGATCAATGAACTTAAAGCAAGATTGTTGGCTACAAGCGGTGATAAGGTTATCAATAAGGTTATTGAAATTGCTTTGGAAGATGGTCACCCAGTTCAATCAGCAGCGTTAAAGATGTGCATGGATAGGGTGTTGCCTATTTCTTATTTTGATAAAAAGAATGATGCTGGTGGACGCAATGCAGTGAGCATTACCATCACAGGTGTTGGAGGCAATGTGACTACGAGTGACGTTGTTGAAGGGGAGTATGAAGACATCTAATGACCTCCTTAAATGTAGAACTATTACCTTGGCAGCAAGATGTATACGAAGATCCTACTCGATTTAAAGTAGTAGCTGCTGGTAGACGTTGTGGTAAGAGTAGACTCGCTGCTTGGTTATTAATAATCAATGCTCTGTCTGTTGGTAAAGGTAACGTGTTCTACGTTGCGCCTACTCAGGGACAGGCTCGTGACATCATGTGGGATACTCTAATGGAGTTGGCCCATCCTGTTGTACAGAGTAGTCACATAAACAACCTAGCCATCAAGCTAATCAATGGGGCAACGATAAACCTCAAAGGTGCTGACAGACCAGAGACTATGCGTGGTATTAGTTTGAAGTTTCTGGTGATGGATGAGTATGCTGACATGAAGCCAGAGGTATGGGAACAGATACTACGACCAGCACTGGCTGACCAGAAGGGACATGCGTTATTCATAGGGACTCCTATGGGACGTAACCACTTCTATGATTTGTTCCGTCATGGTGAGAGTGATGATCCGTCATTCCAGAGTTGGCACTTTACAAGTTATGATAATCCTAAACTAGATCCAGAAGAGATTGAGTCTGCTAAGTTAAGTATGTCATCCTTTGCATTCCGTCAAGAGTTTATGGCTTCTTTCGAGGCTGGTGGTGGTGCAATATTTAAAGAGGAATGGATACAGTTTGATACTGATGAGCCAGTGGATGGTGAGTATTATATATCTGTTGACCTCGCTGGCTTTGCTGACATAGCACATGCAACGAACTCTAAGCAAAAGAAACTAGACACCACTTCTATTTCTGTTGTTAAGTGTGGCCCCGATGGTTGGTGGGTTGATGAAATTATTTACGGACGATGGGATGTTAAGAAGACAGCAGAGAAGATCTTTCAAGCTGTTGCATACTACGAACCAATCTCTGTAGGTATTGAGAAAGGCGCACTAAAGAATGCAGTGTACCCTTATTTAACCGACCTAATGAAACAAGAGCAGACCTTCTTTCGTGTTGAAGAGTTAACTCACGGAAACAAGAAGAAGACTGATCGTATTGTCTGGGCCTTACAAGGTAGATTTGAACATGGAAATATTACACTCAATGAGGGAGATTGGAACACAGAGTTCCTTGACCAATTATTTCAGTTCCCTAATCATTTGGTGCATGATGATTTAATAGATTCTTTAGCATACATAGATCAGCTTGCTCAGGTAAGTTATGTCTATGAATATGAAGAAGATGATTACGAATATATGGATGCTATAGCAGGATATTAAACTATGATAGAAGAAAATAATTTATTGATGCAGGAATCGGCTGAGAGTTGGATCATGGAGAAGTGTGAAAGCTGGCGTGATCACTTTGAATCCAACTATCAAGATAAGTTTGACGAGTACTATCGTCTATGGCGTGGTGTCTGGTCAGGTGAAGACTCCTTGCGGCAGAGTGAACGCTCACGCCTAATCAATCCTGCATTACAACAGGCTGTTGAGAGTTCTGTTTCTGAGGTTGAGGAAGCTACGTTTGGTCGTGGTCAGTTCTTTGACATACATGATGACATGAATGACCCAGAGCGGGTAGACATTGATTATCTAAAGAAGAAATTAACTGAAGAGTTTGCGTTAAACAGGACTCGTCAACATATTTCTGAATGTATTATTAACAGTGCTATCTTTGGTACAGGCATTGGAGAGATTGTACTCCATGAGTCTAAGAGGCGTAAGCCTAGTATCCAATCAGCACTGGATGGGAGCACTATGACTGTAGGTGTACAGGAGAACTCAGAAGTAACTTGTTCTCTCCGTCCTATTATGCCACAGAACTTCCTCATTGATCCTACTGCAACCTCTATTGAAGAGGCATTAGGTGTAGCTATAGATGAATTTGTCCCTATGCACCAAGTAGAGGCACTAATTGAACAGGGAATTTACAAAGATGTTGACATTACAGGAGCGAGTACTCTTTCATATCTTGAAGCAGATCAAGAAATTAACGCATATGATGAAGATAAAGTACGCCTTACTAAATATTATGGTTTGTTACCACGTAATTTGCTGGAGGATTATCTTGAAGACGAAGATGAAGAGATTATTTCTCTATCTGGAGAAACGCCAGAGGAAGACCACTACGTTGAGGTAGTTGCTGTTATAGCTAATGGCGAACACATACTAAAACTAGAAGAAAATCCTTACATGATGCAGGATCGTCCTGTAGTTGCATTCCCTTGGGACGTTGTACCTAGTCGTTTCTGGGGACGAGGTGTTTGTGAGAAGGGATACAACAGCCAGAAAGCACTCGACACAGAGTTACGTGCGCGTATTGATGCTCTAGCCTTAACTGTCCACCCAATGATGGCTATAGACGCTTCTAGGCTGCCTCGTGGGGCTAAATTAGAAGTAAGGCCAGGAAAATCTATTCTTGTTAATGGTAATCCTAACGATATTCTGAAGCCTATGAACTTTGGTAGCGTTGATCAGATTACTTTCTCTCAAGCTACACAGCTACAGCAGATGGTACAGCAAGCTACAGGTGCTATTGATAGTGCTGGCTTTGCAGGTTCTATTAATGGTGAGACTAGCCCTACTGCTGTGTCAATGGGACTAGGTGCTATCATTAAACGACAGAAGCGTACCTTGATTAACTTCCAAGAGTGCTTCTTGATTCCATTTATTCAGAAAGCTGCGTGGCGGTACATGCAGTATAACCCTGATCAGTATCCAGTAGGTGATTATAAGTTTATTCCTTCTAGCTCCTTGGGTATCATTGCCCGTGAGTATGAAGTGTCTCAGTTAGTTCAGTTACTACAGACAATGCCAGCAGATTCTCCTATGTACCCAGAGATCATACAGTCTGTCGTAGATAACATGAACCTATCTAATCGTGAAACTTTAATAGCTAAACTCAAGGAGGCCGCAGTACCAGATCCAGTGGCTCAAGCTGCTGCTCAGATGGATAATCAACAGAAGCAAGCATACATCGCTGTACTTCAAGGTCAGGCACAGGAATCCGCAGCACGAGCGTCCAAAATATCTACCGAGACTGAACTCTTGCCCATCGCTGCCGAGACTGACCGCCTTAAAGTACTGTCCACTAACCTTCAAGATGGTGATCAGGACGAGAAAGAGTTCGCTCAACGTGCAAAACTAGCAGAGTTAGTATTAAAAGAACGAGAGATAGTCAGTAAAGAAACTATCGTTAATAAACAAATGAATCTAAATAACTAGAAATAGTTCTTGACTTTACGGGAGATCTGTGATAGACTCCCTTTACTTTATAACTGCGTCCTAACATGGGAGAAACGCAATGTCAACAACACAAGACCCTGAGTTACAAAAGTACTACGAAAGTTTACAAGATACTTTTATGACAGAGGGGTGGAAGTTCTTACTAGAAGATTTCACTGGGGCTGAAGAGTCCATTAGAGATATTGTTCTTTGTAAGGATGATAAAGATTTGTACTACAGAAAGGGTCAGCTAGATATTATAGGCAGACTCCTTGGATTTGAAATTAGCATCAAGAACTCATACGAGGATTTCCTTAATGATTCGGGTGTTTGATTTTGAATGTAGTATATGTGGGTACATAGACGAACTATTTGTGAAGTCCGATAAAAGGATAACTCACTGTTCGCAATGTAGCCAAGAGTCGCATAGGCTTATTGCTGCACCTATGAGTAAGTTAGATCCCCACTCAGGAGACTTTGCAGGGGCTACAATCAAATGGGCAAAGCAACGCCAAAAGCAAATTGCGATTGAACGTAAACGTGAATCTTCATAAGAAGTAACTTCACATAATATTTCCACAATACTGTTATAGTACGGAGCACACATGGCAAACTTTTTAAGTGACGAACTTGAACCTCAACTAGAAGATGGAGAGATGTTCTCCCAAGTTGGTGAAGAAGAGGAATCCTCCCCTGTAGATCAGGGTAATCAGGAAGAAGAAATCCCTCAGAAGTACCAAGGTAAATCTACTACTGAATTGATTAGGATGCACCAAGAGGCCGAAAGGTTATCTGGTCGCCAAGGCAATGAAGTGGGTGAGTTGAGAAAGCTAGTGGATGATTACGTAGTTAATCAAACAGTCACTAAGACCAAAGAAGAAGTCCTACCAGTAACTGAAGATGATTGGATTGAAAACCCAAAAGATGCTGGTGAGAGAACAATTAACAACCATCCCTCAATCAAGAAAGCTGAAGAAGCCTCTGTTAGATTTAGTCAGATGGAAGTTATGAACAAGATCTCTGTTGCCCATCCTGATTTTCAGGAGATAGTAGCAGACCAGACGTTCATGGATTGGGTAGGTAAATCACAAGCGCGTGTTAAGAAATTAAAACAAGCTGATCAATTTGACTTTGACGCTGCTGACGATCTATTCACAACATGGAAAGAACGCCTAGAACTAATAGGCCAAGCCAAAGCTGGTACTGATATAGAGCGTAAGAACTCTTTGAAGTCAGGCTCTAATGGTGGGGCGCGTGGTTCGGGTGAAGGATCTAAAAAGAAATTCTTTAAGCGGTCTGAACTTTTACATATGATGCAACATGAACCTGACCGATACTTAGCTAACAGTGATGCAATAACGCAAGCTTACGCTGAAGGAAGGGTACGATAACTTTTATTAAGGAATTATTATAATGACTACTTCAGTATATCCCGCCCAAGGCGGTACAACCGATAACACAACTGCTGCTAATTTTATTCCAGAATTATGGAGTGATGAAATCATTGCTGCCTATAAGAAGAATTTAATTATTGCAAACCTAGTAACTAAGATGCCGATGTCAGGTAAGAAGGGCGATACGTTGTATATCCCAACTCCTACTCGTGGTGCTGCAACTGCTAAAGCTGCTAACACTGCGGTTACGATTCAGAATGAAACGGCTGACAAAGTAACTATTACTATTAACAAGCACTTTGAATACTCTCGTATGATCGAGGACATTACTGACATTCAAGCACTTGCTTCAATGCGTAAGTTCTATACCGATGATGCTGGTTATGCCCTAAGTAAGAAGGTTGAAGATGATCTATTCTTGCTAGGTCAATCTACCCAAGGTGGTAACGGATCTAACTGGGCTAAGGCTGTAGAGATCACAACCGCTACTGGTGCTTTGACTGACTACACTGGTACTGCACAAGCTTTCACTGATGCTGGTTTCCGTAACCTAATTCAATTGTTAGATGACGCTGATGTACCAATGGACGGACGTTCAATCATCCTTCCTCCTGCTGCTCGTAATACTATTATGGGTATTGATCGTTACACTTCTTCTGATTTCGTTGGTGGTAACACTGTCGTTAATGGTAAGATTGGTAACTTGTATGGTGTAGACGTTTACATCAGTAACAACTGTCCAGCAGATGGAGCCAATAAGATTGGTATGTTGTTACACAAGGATGCCTTTGTGTACGCAGAGCAGATGGCTGTTCGTTCACAGACTCAGTACAAGCAAGAGTGGTTGGCTGATCTATTTACCAGTGACTGCATCTATGGCGCTGCTACTTTACGTGGCACTTCTGCTGTAGCCGTTGCGCTTCCTGCGTAATAACATGGCTTCTTAGCCATCACTCAGGGACTACTTAGTATAATCTAGGTAGTCCCTTTCTTTTACTTGGGGAAAGATTATGTCAGAATTTGCAGAAAAGAAAGCATTAAAAGCACAGATTGCAGCAGCTAAGAAAGCTGGTAAGTCTATGCAGACAGTTGGTAAGTTACAGTATAAGCTCAATCAGTTAATGAAGACTAAGCAGAAAGGTAAGCCCGTCAAGCGTAAGACTCCGTTGACAGGTAGTCCTAGTGCTGGTACTGGTACTGCTAAGAAGGTAGTTAAGAAGAAAGCTGGCGGTAAAATGTCAGATTT
>Ga0209711_10001170_pt1 | contig 25984 bp, 23 predicted proteins | sample ArcticOcean_MG_C_7_FD_187441 | JGI IMG/M metagenome (GOLD analysis project Ga0209711, IMG submission 187441) | Marine microbial communities from western Arctic Ocean - ArcticOcean_MG_CB11_88 (SPAdes) (version 2) | ecosystem: Environmental > Aquatic > Marine > Oceanic | place: Arctic Ocean...
AAAGGTAAGGCAAAACAAAGGTAAGGCAAAGTAAAGTAAAGCGCTCTATCTGCGGAAACCTCTCAACGCTATCGGCTTTGGGTGCTTTGGGTGCTTTGGGTGCTTTGGGTGCTTTGGAAGCTTGGTAAAAGCCTTAGATAGGTTGGTCAAACACCATCGTAATATAGGCGGCAAAGAGAATAAGGTGGACAATTCCATGGATGATATTTGTCTTACTACTGGAGAATGTCACCATGGCGGTCAAGATTGTGGTCACTAGAATGAGTGAATCGACAGGACCAAGGCCCAGAACCACTTTTTGCCCCGTGACCAGCCCAATCATCAGTACTGCTGGGACTGTCAATCCAATAGTCGCTATAGCAGAACCCAAACAAATATTGATGGATCGCTGCAAGCGGTTACTAACCGCAGCTTTGATGGCCGCCAGCCCCTCTGGCGCGAGTACCAGTAAAGCAATGACCACCCCCCCTAGCGCTGCCGGTGCTGCGAAAACAGAGACCTGAAAGTCTATAATTTTGGCCATGCTCTTTGACAGTAGAACAATGGGCAGCATATTGGCGACGAGCAAAGCGACATGAAAGCCAACTGAGTGGACTGCAATATCATCGTGTAGATGTTCATTGTCTGATGACTCTATGGGCGACTTGAAAAATCCCCGATGACGAAGAGTCTGCATCACTAAAAAGGCACCATAGAGCCCCGCCGACGTTAGCCCGGCAAACACCATCTGCGCAGTGGAGAAGGTGCCAGGTTCACTTGATTGCGTAAAATTGGGAAGTATCAGGCTGATCATTGCCATTGGAATTAATACCAACAGAAACGTGTTGGCACCCTGTAAATTGTGTTCTTGCTCCAAATGCCTAATACCGCCACAGAGCAGAGAAAGGCCAACCAATCCGTTCAGCGCAATCATTAAAACAGCAAACATCATGTCCCTGCCTAGCTCAGGGTTTTGCTCAGCATTAAGCATCACTGCGGAGATCATCACGACCTCTATGCTGATAACAGATAACGTAAGGATTAGGGTGCCGTATGGCTCGCCTAGTTTGATGGCAAGGCAATCAGCGTGATGAACCACACCAAAAGACAACCACAGCATGATTGGAAATAGCCAGCAAAAGTATAGAAGCGGCGTAATCCAGCCAGACATTGATGACAGCCAACCGCCGCCGAAAACAAAAAATATGGTAAGAGTAACGAAACCGGCTATCAGACCGGCTTCTTTCTTCAATGCGTCCAAAACTGACCATGAGTATGCTTTGTTCATATTTGTCCCATTTTCGTCACCAGCTTCTACAAAGAAGAGCAATGTTAACAAGGATGTCCGGCGAGTAGGTGGCGTTTCCTTGTTGAACTTGTCATTCAAGGTGGATGATATTCGTTGGCGATGGTGCGTCTTTTTGTGTTTTCACCGTCATCCAGCATCAACGATGTCACGGTCAGGGACTGTGGCAGAAAGTAGGATTTCTTATTTGCTTTGTCCAGAGTCAGGCCGTGGGATAAAGCGAATGTTTGATTTTTGGCGCACGGGTTACTGCCGTTGGGTTCGTGGTGTCGATTCTTGTGCCCTACGTGGTGTCTTAGCGTTTCCACGCGGGGTGGGTTGCTGCCGCTGACGCCAGGAAGAGTCGATATGCGGTACGAGACCGAGACTTAAATACGGGGCAATCCAGCGTTTTCGTAATCGCTTCCAGAAAGCAGCCTGGTCATCAGAGCGCCATTTACCAGGGCGCCAATTAATAGAGCGCCACTCAACAGAGCGTCACTCAATAGCGACCCATTCAATAGAGATATTCAATCTCGTCATTGACGAAAGTATAACGTGGATGTTTATACCATCCGTATAACAGCGATGAGCGAGGTTCTTTGTGCACCTTGGTGTCGTAGACCTTCAGTTCTCCACTTGAACCATCCATCCAGAAGTCGATGTCGTAGATTTTTTCTGGGTCTCCCTGTACGTGAAAATCAGTGCAGGCGAAATAGATGTCGCCTCTAATTTGGCGGACGGGGTCGTGTACCATCACGAATTTTAGGGCAAGGTTCTCACCGGTTCTATCATCCTTCAGGTAAAAGATGTCATCGGCGTCGATCTTGCTCGCTACGTATGCTTCCATGGTGGACTTGATGTCTTCCACATAAAATTTCACTGCTAGCGATTGGGACGAAGCCTCTGCTGTAGGTTCGGCGGTAGACCAAGGGCTAAATAGAATCAACAGCCCTGCAAGCAGACCGTTGATCCAAGCAGCGCTGATTGACCGGCTAAACAGACAGCGGTTCACGCTAGATCGCTCATTACTTTGCAGACATTGGTTTGCCGCCATGTTCTTTTGACGTAGCAGCTTCGCCACCATGTTCTTTAGTTTCTGCAGCTTCGCCACCATGTTCTTTACTTGGGGACGCGTGATGATCGGGTTCTTTTACTTCAGCAGCTTTGCCACCGTGTTCTTTAGAGGTTGCAGCATCACCGGCATGTTCAGCAGAGTGACCATGCCCGTCAGCTAGGGCAAATAAAGGGAGTAACAGAATAAAAGTTAAGAGCGTTTTCATAAGATAGTACTCGTAGTTTATGTTCCCCTATTATCAGTACTTGCGAGGCTACGGTCACGACATTTCACTCGGATGTGTCTATATTTCGGTTTTTAAGGATTAAATTGCTGGATTTAAAGGGTTCGGCAAGCCAGGCGCCCGGTAAGAAGGCTTGGTCACGCGCTTCAGGTAAGCCTAGGGCATTTTCCGTTCGGTTCGCGGAATCGTCGTTTTCTGGGCGCTGGTAACTATTGAATAAGTTGTCCCAGAGGCTAAAGATCGTTGAAAAATTTGAGTCCCCGTAGCGCCGGTCGACGGCGTGATGGCTCGCATGAAAACGGGGTGTGACGATAATTGCCGAGATGACTCGCTCAATACGATCAGGAAAGTCGATATTACTATGGTGAAACTGCGCGCACAGGCTCACCATAGCTTCAAACAAAAACCAGGCAATGGCAGTGGGCCCCCATATCGCAATCCAAAGGGCCTTGGCTAGCGCTGATATTATTAGTTCGCCGGGGTGAAAGCGCAGTGCCGTCGTCACATCCATCGCGGTATCCGCGTGATGTGCTTTGTGAAAACGCCATAAAAAAGTGACTCTGTGATTTGCGCGATGCCAGAAGTAGTCGAACAGGTCGAGTACAACCAGAGACATGGCTAGTTCGAGCCAGCCTGTTAACCCCAACCAGCGGGAGATGCCCCACCCCTGTTGTTCGACGAATACGATCCATAGTAGGAGCGGGACGTAAATCAGCAGGCGGATCAACACGGTGTTTAGTGCTGCTATGCCGATGTGGAATAAAAAGCGTTTCAATCTACTCTCGGACCATGATCTTTTCGGCGCAAGGGTTTCGATGCCCAGGAAAAAAAGTAGCCCGCCAAGAAAAACAACCAGCTTGCCCGTATCTAGGTCAATATCCATGCAAACAGTATGCTTACAGAATTTTTCAAGTCAAACCGTCAGCGGGAATTCGATGAACGTGCAGGATGAAGTCTGTTCTGTGTCGATACAGGTACGATTGGATGTAGATAGTTAGTAAGCCTTGGGGTTTTCTGGACGAAGGTTGATCTAACGGAAAATTATCGTTCTGGGTTGTTGATTTTGTTAGCATCTTGAAGATGGGAGGTTCACCATCAAAGTTCTACTGGTATTTAGCTGGCGTTGTTGGCCAGTTTCTCCCGTGGGGTATCAATAGCGTCCTTTTTACCTGGATGGTCGCGGTGCATTTAGGGGAGGGAGGGTTACGACTGGGTATCGCGCAGATGTGTATTCAACTGCCGGGCCTGGTGTTCATCCTGTTTGGTGGACTTCTCGCCGATCGGATCGATCGGCGCAAGATACTCATCGTTTTTCAGTGTCTTGCCGCGGTGCCCGTATTTATGCTGATCCTGTTGATCGAAATCTCGACCCTCAGCTATGGAATGCTACTTGTCTTCGCAGTTGGTGTAGGAAGTTTAAATGCTTTTATTCAACCAGCGAGAGACAGCATCTTAAATCAGGTATCGGGACCCAATATCCAGCAGGCCGTGACGATGGCGATGGGCTTGTCATTTTTTGCCCAGATTATCGGGTTTGGGCTTGCCGGCCAGGCAGACACGACAGGCCCGGTTCCGTTGTTGCTGGTCCAAGGAACCGTTTTACTTTTCGGTGTCCTGGTTGCGTTAATGTTGCCTTCGTCTACTCCGAAAAGGCCATCGCTTGCTGATGCCCGAGAAAAAAATCGTAAAAGCGTGTTTGGCGATATTTGGGAGGGTCTATCTCTGATCTTTCATTCGCCACGTATGTTCCCTGTGATGATTCTGATGTTTTCTGTCGGTGTGTTTTATATGGGGGCCTTCTCGGTGCTGAATCCACTTGCGGTTAGGGATATTTACGGTGGTGCCGCCTTCGATATAGCGCTGTCCTATATTTGTTTTATGGTTGGCACGATTGTAACGACGATTATCCTTGTGGCGATCGGTGGGATTAGACGACAGGGTTTGGGCTTGATGATGGCGTTGGTGATGGGAGGGGTATTTTTAATTTCAACCAACCTTAGATTGCCATTCTACGGGTACCTTCTTTGCATCGGGCTTTGGGGCATGTGCGGCGGTGTAGCAATAAGCCTGGGCCGAGCGATTATCCAGGAGTCAGCACCAGAGAATTATCGCGCAAGAGCATTATCTATTTATTCACTGGGTACGTTGGGCGGAGGTCCGGTCGGCGCGATATCCATGGGGTACTTTGCGTCAGTTATTGGTCCGTTGTCGGGATTTTTTGTTGCCGCTGCAGGCGTCTTTCTTACGGTAGTGGGTGTCTGGACAATGACAAGCCTTGCGAAGGTGGATCGACTTTAACCGTCACGCTTTACGCGTTTGCCATCCAGTGATCGATTACCCGGGACTGAAACCGGTTTTATGTCTCCGGCCGTTAGTCCGGCAGTCGATATACTCTTGCGGCGGTGCCACTAAAGACAGAGGTTTTTTCGTCTTCGGAAAGCCCGGCTTTGGCCGCGATTCTTTTGAACATATTCCATAGCGTCCGGTAGGAAATACACTCACGGTCGACGGGGAAGTTGCTCTCAAACATGCAGCGATCAGGCCCGAACGCGTCGATTGCGGCGATGTAGTAGGGGTAGAGAAGCTCACAGAATGCCTGAGAACTCAGCGGTGTGTCTTGTTTGTGCATGTGAAATGAAGGCTCCCAGTCGCCTGCGCGCATTTGGGCTCCCCCCAGTTTCATGACCGTATTGGGGCTTGCCGCTGCGATTTCCAGACATTCTCGCCATCGTGCGAAGGTTTCTGCATCATCATCTGGATTAACGGTACCGCCGAAGTGATTGACGATTACAGGAACGCCAGGATGGGCAGCGGCCAATGCAGCAAGCGTAGGCAAGCGCTCGAAGTCGGGTGAGTAGTGATCGAATGACAGGTTGTATTTTTCCAGCAGTGCAAAGCCGTCAAGGTAGGTTTGGTTAAGATCAGACGGGAAGGCTGTGCGTATTCCTCGAAAATTGGCTGATGCAGCCAGATGGGCTTCCAGCACAGGTTCTACGCTGGAACCTGCTCGTAGGTCGGCGGAGCCGAAAATACCTGTACACAGTCGGGTAGAACCGTAAATCCCTGAGCGGCTCATCGCGGCAACCCCTTGAACGAATTCTGTTTCACCAACGCAGCGCAGGTCTTTCGGACCGTCTGCTCGAAAAAAAGCACCACATTGAGCGAACACTGTTTGAGTGATGTTATGGCCGCTTTTGTTGATGTCGGCCATGATTTCGTCGCACAGATAAACTTTTTGCTCAAAAACGGAAGTCGCGGCTCGGTTGTCCCAAAGATGGTGATGTGGGTCTATAATCGGCAGGTCGGGCTCCAAAACCTCCTCGGGCGCCTCGCTAGTGATAAATCTGTCTATGCCACTGTTTTCAGGGTATATCATGTTAAAACTCCAAGGGTAACCACCGGTATTTTTTTAAAAAAGGCGTGAAGTCGTCCGATTTCGCCCAGTCTTATTAATCACGCTCTTATTAACCAAATTCTTATTAACCAAATTCTTATTAACCAAATTCTTATTAATCACATTCTTATTAGTCACAGTTTTGTAGACCGCAGTGTTTTTACATTGATTGCGTTTGTCGGTTTATACTGCGCTGCTCTTATTGAATCATCAAGCCTCCACAGGACGTTTCATGCTTAATTACCAAACGGCACAATCAGTCATTGACCATGGCATTTCACTTGGCGCGGACTTCGCCGAACTGTTTGTTGAAAAAAGTCAGACAAATACCATCAGCACCTTGAGCAATCATGTGCAATCAGTGGAGTCGGGGATAGACTTCGGCATAGGCCTGCGCCTGGTCTATGGCACTAAAGTTCTTTATGGCTACACCAACAAACCAGAGGGCGATGAGCTGAAAAGAATCCTGTCTGAGCTGGCGGCGAAAGACCTGCGGGATCCAAGCGTCTCTACATTCAATTTTGACTACAGGCAGATAAAAGATTTGCATCTTGCAGTACGCACGTTGAGTAATGATTCTGAGGTTGAGAGCAAGGTAGCTTACCTGCTGGCAGCCGATGTTGCGGCTCGTGCGGCCAGTAACATGATCTCGCAAACTCGGGGCTCCTGCAGACAAAAAGAGCAGCACGTCGAGTTGTTTAACAGTGAGGGACTGCACACAGGAGATACGCGTAACTATATTCGCACCTCTCTGACATCCATCGCCTCAGATGGCTCCGAGCAGGCCACAGGTAGTTGGAATGACGGCGGTTTGATGGGCTGGGAGCTGGAAGATGACATCAACGCTGAAAAAACCGGAACAGAAGCGACAAGACAAGCGCTGGTTAATCTTAGTGCAAAACCTTGCCCCTCTGGCCGTATGCCGGTAGTCATCGGCAATGGTTTTGGTGGCGTAATTTTTCATGAGGCTTGCGGTCATTTGTTGGAAACGACCTCTGTCGCGAAAAAAGCATCGGTGTTTCATGATCAGATGGGTGAAATGATCGCAAATACAGCGGTCAGTGCGGTGGATGACGGCACGATGACGAAGCAGTGGGGTTCGATCAATATTGACGACGAAGGCCTTGATACGCAGCGGACGCAATTGATCAAGGACGGCAAACTAACCAGTTTTCTTGTCGACAAAATTGGCGCTCAGCAAACTGGCTTCGAAAGAACCGGCTCGGGCCGACGTGAGTCCTACAAGTATGCACCTGCCTCCAGGATGAGGAACACCTTTATCGAGCCTGGCGATGCGGACCTGGAAGAGATGATCGGCTCTATTGATAAGGGTATCTATGCCTCTCATATGGGAGGGGGTTCAGTGCAGCCGGGAACCGGTGAGTTTAACTTTGCGGTGACCGAGGGGTACTACGTTGAGAATGGCAAGGTTCAATATCCTGTTAAGGCAGCAACGCTCATCAGCACCGGGCCGGCAGTACTCAAAGAGATCTCAATGGTAGGCAATGATTTTTCTTTGGCCTGTGGTATGTGCGGTTCGGTCTCGGGTGCAGTGCCAACCTCTGTGGGCCAGGCAACCCTTAAGGTAGATGACATTCTTGTCGGGGGTAACGCCTGATGACTATTGCCGATCAGGCGAATCAGGTCATTGACCTTGTCAAGGCGGCCGGTGCGAGTGGTGATCTGATTATCGACCAGGGAGAATCCTTGTCGCTGAAAGCAAGTGACGGCGAGTTAGAAGAATACAAGGTGAGTTCCAGCCAGATTTTTGGTTTGAGGGTGATTAAAGATGGCAGGGTGGGTACCGCCTATAGCGAGGCTGCAGATAGTGATGCTTTGACCTCGCTGGTTGAGCAGGCGCTAACTAACGCGAGCTTTACGGCAATAGAAGTGCATGAAAACATTTTGGCGAACGAAATCAATCTGAAAACAGATGACTCGGTTTTGTGCCCGGCAGAAGAGGTAAGCATCGACGAGAAGGTTAACTTTGCCTTACAGATGGAAAGCGATCTTGCCGCCAGAGACAAGGTGAAAAATGTGCCGTACAACGGCGTTCAGGACAACACAAGTCAGCGCCATATTTTTTCAAGTGCAGGACTTGTTGCTTACTCTAAAAGCAGAATGTGTGCCGCCTACGCCTATGCGCTGATTGAACAGGGTGATAAGAACGCAATGGAAGGCATCGGCCAGGCAGCGCGATTGTTCGCTGCTTTAGATGCTAAGAGTATTGTTGACAGGGCGTATACCCAGACGATTGATATCCTTGACGGCTCCCCGGTGCCAAGTGGGCATTATGATGTGATCTTCGATGAAGAGGTTCAGGCCTCTTTATTTGGCGTTTTTACCCTGATGTTTTCGGGTAAATCGGCCAAGGATGGGGTAAACCCAATGCGGGAAAAATTAGGCGAATCTATAGCCGATACCCGATTGAACATTACTGACCAGCCGCGGAGTACGGACGGATTTGGTTATCAATTGTTCGATGCAGAAGGTACTGCCACTCAATCAACACCTTTGATCGTTGATGGCACCCTTAACACGCTTATCCATAATAGTGCCACAGCATCTTTTTTTGATAAGAAGACTACCGGGCATGCAGCACGAGGACCAAAATCGACGATGGGTGTGGGGTTGCACCAACTCGAGATCACAGCAGGGAGCGCCTCGCAGGCAGAATTGTTTTCAGGGAAATACCTGATGCTAACGGATCTGACCGGGATGCATTCAGGTGCGAATGCCATCTCCGGGGATTTCAGTTTCGGTGCTTCAGGGTTCCTCTATCAAGATGGACAAAGGCTGCAACCGGTGCGAGGTGTTACCGTGGCGGGGAACTTCTATGACATGCTTAACAAAATAGCGTTGATTGGAGATAAGCAGTTTTGGAACTGGGAACGATCCGCACTGATGCCCCACCTGCGTTTTACTGACCTAGCTATTTCGGGTTAGCCCCGGCACACATCTAGCTATTTCGGGTTAGATGGGGCCACATTCAGGCTAACGGTCTTGCAAGTCAGGTGGCTGTTTGGCTTTAAACGTGGCTCTGCTGTCGGCGCTATCTTCGCCTTTACGAACCAGGAGCAATGGGTTCCCTATGATTACCGCCACTTTGCGGGTCGTAAGATTGCCGCAGTGTGGTTCGTAAGATTGTCGCAGTGCGGTTCGTAGGTTCCGAATGAATGAATCTTTTAGTGCGTTGGGCCTGCTTGCATCGGGCGCCGACGTTCTCGCCATCAACTTTCAGCATGTCCTTAATACAATCCTTAAATGGCAGGGTGTGGTTTCCCAACCGGTTGGCGGAGAACCGGGGTGGTAGAACGCCGGTTTTACCCAGCCACAGTGTTGCTAAAACCTGATAGGACAGGGCGTTCATGTGACGGATCACACGTTTCGAGGTACGTCGGTCCGGAACGGGCCCTTGTTACAGGCACTTGATACAGTCACTGCCTGTGGTTGCCCGCAGGCCTTAGCCCGTAGGCCTTAGCCCGTAGGCCTTAGCCCGTAGGCCTTAGCCCTGTCTCCAGGCCATACCGCGGGGACGTGAAGTCGTGCCAGGGGTATAGGTGAAACATAAGGCGCGCTCGGGCCTGCGATTCGATCGGCGATACAGGATCAAGATAGAGCGGGCCGAATTGTTGATCAGTGGGTGCCCCGCACCCAATCGGGCACGGACGAATCAGGACAGGGGAAGCTCGGGGGCAATTTCTAGATGGACCAAAACGAAGACTTCCTGTCAGACCTGACGTTGGGTCATGCCTGCCGGAGGCAGCCTGATGTCGTTCGAAAACGTCCAACAATTTCATTGTTGCCAGATGTTTCAAATAGCTTTCAACACCTAAAAGAATGCGCCGGGGTTTCTTGGCTTGTTGTTCCAGTGGCGTGATCATATGTCATCAGGAAAACGGCTTAGTGATGAGATGGCTATGGATCGGCCCAGGCAATTGATTGGCCTAGGTAAGGTTTTTTCAACGGTTAGTTGGCGCTGTCTGGTCGAGTCGTACTGCTAGCGCTGCGGGGCAAAGAGCATTTGCACTTATTAGAAACCCTAATATATGCTTGAAAGCAAAACTCGAGCAAACGCTCGGAAACTAGAGAGGTGCACGCATGAACTTGAACACGACCGCCGCGATAAGGGTCGATCCAGAGACGGGTCAGAAATTGTTCAATACGCGTGCCGAGAAGGCGTCTGAACGTATCAAGGGCCAGGGATACGAGGTGGTGACTGATGCAGAGCACCTGACACTCCCAGAGTACAAGCCAGACGCGGCATTCGACGAGAGCGCGCAGGCTCAGATGGATGCCTTTAAGGAAGCTCGTCGCGGTGCAGACGATTACATCAACATGAAGGGTGAGTTTGCCCGTTATCTGGACGATCACTATACCGCTGCCCCAATCGAGCGGGAAACGTTGAGTGACGAGTGCGAGGTCATGGTGGTAGGTGCTGGTTTTGCCGGACTGCTTTTGTGGTACAGACTTTCCGCTGCGGGGTTCACTGACATTCGTTTTTGTGAAAAAGGTGGTGATGTCGGTGGTACCTGGTACTGGAATCGTTACCCGGGTATTGCCTGTGACGTCGAGGCATATTCCTATCTGCCGTTGCTCGATGAGATGGGCTACTTTCCTAAGATGAAGTTCGCCTCTGGTTTTGAGATTTTTGAATACTGTCAAAAAATGGCTGAGCGATTCGGCTTTTATGATCACTGCTTGTTTCACACGGAGGTCACAGATGCGAGTTGGGATGATGCTGCCGAGCGTTGGATAGTGAGTACTAACCGTGGTGACGTCATGCGCGCTAAGCACTTGGTTTTAGCAAACGGCGTTCTGACAACGCCAAGGTTGGCGCGCATTGCTGGGATGGATAAGTTTCAGGGTAAATCTTTTCACACCGCTCGGTGGGATTACGATGTGGACTTAAAGGGTAAGCGTGTTGGGATTATTGGGACCGGGGCAACCGCTGTGCAGGTCGTTCCTGAAATCGCAAAAATGGCGGGACAATTGCACGTGTTTCAGCGGACAGCTTCTACGATTGACGTTCGTGACCAGCGTGAAACCACGGAAGAGGAGATCGAAGAATGGAAGAAAGAGCCAGGCTGGGCAAAGCATCGACGGCAGCGTTTTGCAAAGCTGTTTGGTCGAAGGGCGATGCAGGCGAATGATGGTTTTCTGTCAGGCAAGGCTGGGCCGCCGAAAAGGCGAACGCGAAGCGAGGGGCCTCGGCTAAGTCAGGATGAGCAGGTTGCGCGGGACCTTGAGACGAGCTTTCGAATCATGGAGCAGATTCGTGATCGGATTGATGTGATTATAGACGACCCTGAAACGGCGAGGCAGCTAAAAGCTTACTATCCCTACGGTTGCAAACGACCAACTTTTCATGACGAGTATCTGCCAACTTTTAATAAAGCCCACGTCCATCTTGTTGATGTAGCCCCGCTTGGGGTGCAGGAGATCAATGAGCAGGGGGTGATACACAATGGTGTTCAGTACGAACTGGATGTGTTGATCTATGCCACTGGCTTCGAATTCATGTCCAGAGAAACCATGGCACGTGTCCGGGGTATCGACGGGCGATCTATTGCGGCCAAGTGGCAGGAAGAGGGCACTCGTACCTTCGTTGGGTTGCATACCTACGGGTTTCCGAATTTGTTCATCATTGCCGGTCCTCAGGGTACAGGTGGCAGTTTCAATTTTCTTGATGCGATTGAAGAGCACAGTGAGTATCTGGTGGCTCTGCTGACAGAGATGCGAGACGGGGGTCACAGCGTCGTAGATATCAGGCAGGAGGATGAAATCGAGTTTGCTGATCACTGTGCCAAAGCCGACATCGCAACCAAGCCGCTGCGGGACTGTCTTGGAAACTTTAACGGTTACGGGCAAGCTGCTCCTGGTTCGCTAGGCTACTTTGGCGGTAAGAAAGCTGAACGACAGCGTAGCTGGGCATTAGAAACACTTGAGCCTTACGTCTTCAGGCCCAACAAAAACACTGGTGGTTAAAAGAACTGACAAAGATTAGTCATGGTCTCTAAAGCTAAAAAACAGGTTGAATCTGCGGTGCTGCGGAGTAGGTTTTGCGTCGAAATGGCTGCGTTAATACCCGCTGGTTAACGCATGGGGTTGGTCGCAGAACTTTCTACTCAGCGGTTCACTGTGGGGCATAAACCCGATCAGGCTATGGGTTCGAGGTTTAAGACTGGGTTCTTCACGGGTTACTATCTAGGCGTTAACCGCAGCCTACCCTTTGAACGCATGAACGAGTGGTACAGAAGCATCGTGAGGGGCAGGGGTATTTTCACCATCAAGAACGACCGTTTGGAGTAATTAATGGAATTTGAAGAAACGATGGATATGGGAAAAGCTCAGACAAAAGACGTTGATCTTTTAGGTGAGGAAGAGCTTCAAGACCCGTCGATAACGGCCGCAAAGCTTTTAGGTCGGGAAAGGGCATATTTTTATGACAAATTCGACCCACCCTTCTTTATTTTATCCAGATATGAAGATATCAACAGTGCGTTGTTAGATGCAGAAACTTATGTCGAGGGGTTCGGCAACGGGCCTAACTTTCAGCCGTCTCAGGGCATTTTGTCAGACGCGCCGCATCACACCTTCACCAGAGGCCTTATTCAGCGGGATTTCCTGGTCAAGAAGATTAGTGATCTGCAACCCAGGTTGGAAGAAATCGTGCAGGAATTGTTGGATGCGGTTGCGTCAAAAGCGGAATGGGATTTACATGATGAGCTCTCTTTTCCGCTTCCAGTAATCATCATATGTGAGATTCTGGGGCTACCTACTGATGACATTAAAAAATTCAAAAGGTGGGCGGATGCTTCGGTGGCAAACATGTGTGCGGAAGACCCTTCTGAACATGCGGTCGAACTAGCCGAGATGGGTGAGTATATTCTGGAACAGATTCATCTTAAGAGAAAAGCAGGAAAATCGAATGACCTGTTATCCGTTATGGCGCTAGCCAAAGAAGATGGGGAATATATGTCGGATGACGAATTGGTTTCGTTCGCGGGTCAGATATTTGTTGCGGGGAACGAAACAACCACGTCGTTGATCTCAAATCTGGTCTGGCGGTTGTTGACAATTGGTGATTTGTGGAACGAGTTTTGTCGGGGTGAAATTGACGTAGACGATGCAATTAACGAAAGCTTGAGATTCGATCCGCCGCTGTTGGGTTTGTTCAAAACGACATCACGGGACGTTGACGTTGACGGCGTGACGATACCATCTAACACCAAAGTGATGATGCATTACGGTGCGGCAAATAGGGATCCGCAAGCATTTCCCGAACCGAACGCCTTCAAGTTAAAGCGCTCTGGGAAAAAGATGTTGAGCTTCAGTGTGGGTTTGCATGTTTGTATTGGCAGAGAGTTGGCGAAACTTGAGGCAAGGGTGACATTAACGGCACTTCGTAAGTGCTATCCAAAGTTGCGGTTAGTCAATGAGGGTGAACGGGTCGGTCCGTTCCTATTCTGGGGGCGAGCGAAGTTACCGGTGACGCATCAGTAGAGGCCAGCGTTAAGACCTGACCGTTTCCGAAATAAAAACATCGTCACGTCGAATGTCAATGCTAAGCGTGGCAGTGTTTATTGACGTCTTGGTTGACGTCTTTATCCCACCGAAGATTTAACGGATTAGCGACACTAGCTTAGTGTGTTCACAGAGCCTTTCCTATGTTGTTCAGTTCGTTATTCAGTTCGTTATTCAGTTTGTTATCTCCAGTGCGCTGGGATGGAATAGACTAGCGGCTCCGTTCACTGCGTAAAGCCCAAGACCAGAATCACTGCCGATATCTTTGGTCGGGAAGAAAGGATCGAAGGCACGCTCGGTAGTTTCGGCATTCATATCCGTTCCGCGGTCGACCACTTCAACGAAAACGTCTTCGTCATCGGTGATTAGACCAGTACGAAACTTAACGATGACCCCTGTCGAGCTTGCATCTCTGGTGCTAACGGTCCCGCGCCTTAGATGTTCTTGCGAGCTCTAATTAACTTTCAACAACAGTGCTCGTTTCGCGTTAATTTGAATTACAATAGCGGGCTGTTGAATTAAATTTTGAGTAAAAGGAGACCACCTCAGGATGTCACAAAGTTTTGAAGTCCAGGGACTGATCCATTCCATTGGCGATACCACTGAATATGGCAACAACGGTTTCACAAAACGCGAGTTCGTGATCAAGCTGACCGGCGAGAATGAAAACCCAGCCTACCCTAATCATATTGCCCTTGAATTGATTAAAGACAAGTGTGCAATGATGGACGCTCACAATATTGGCGATGAAATCCAAGTGCAGTTTAATCTTTCGGGACGACTTTGGTCAGGTGGGGGTAATCCGGAGAAGTGTTTTACCAGTTTGCAGGCTTGGCGCGTGAATTCGGCGTCAGGACAATCACATTCTTCGCCGCAGGAAGAACAAGGTGCCTCGCCACCACCTTTTGATGATAACGAATATGATGACATTCCATTTTAGGCCGCCTCAGCGTTTGATGTGCGACAGCACCAATAAATAACGTGTCAAGGCCAGGCTGCATCAAGGTTTGCCTGACCCTTTATACGGCTGTCGAAGGCTGTTTTTTGACCGGGTTGAATTTTAGCACGCGCCGATTGGGTGTGTGGTTGAGTCTGGCTAAAGCCCTTTCTGCTTGTTTATCGCTACTATGCAACCGTTTTGCCCGATTGGACAGGAGCCAGTCTTTTGTTTCCTGATCACTGAGCAATTCGCAGGTTCCTTTGTAGGTCAGGCACAGGGCTCTTATGTCACATCCTTTGCTGTTGATGGAAATCGATGTAGGAGATGCTTTTCCTCCGGCTTGCACCCGTACCCGCAGAACTGGGACGCTAAGCCAGAAGTACCGCGATCATAAACGTAAGACATGATGACACGCACGGGCCAGATTTCCGCTCGTTGGAAATCCGGTATGGTTCCGCCATCATTGCTGGCAGGGCTGATTAGCGAATGTTCCCGTTGCGCTATTAAACGCACCATAACAGTTGATGAGTCGACTCAATGACGTTATCGGTAGCGGTCCAGGTAGTCGCGGTGATGTTCTTCCAGACGCAACAGGGCTTTTCCCAAAGCATCTTGCTCGGGCAGAAAGGTCATCCGGATATGGAATGTTCCCGGCTTTTGTCCGAACCCGGAACCCGGGACTGTGCAGATGCCGGTGGACAACAGCAAGGAGCGACAATAGTGGCTATCCGGCGCAATACCTTGGGCTGCAGCTTCGTCAAGCACCCCTGCGGGGAGCGAGATGCGCGGGAAGGCGTACATTGCGCCTTCCAACCGTTGGCAGGAAACCCCCTCCAGTTTGTCCATGACGTCGTAGACCATGGCTGCTTTTCTCTGGAGCGAGCTGAAGATGGCATCTTCTTCCTTTTTAAAGTTCTGGTAAGACGGCGAGTCTTCGTCCAGCGGTGTTGTCATCAGCTGGGTCATTACCTGCCCGTCCAAGTTGGGACAAAGGTAAATGCTGGCCAGCTTGATCATGGCCGCTTTTACCTGGGGATGTAGTCCGCAAACCTCCATATATCCCCCGCGACGGCCGCACTCTCCGATCAGCCCCTTGGACGTGGAATGAAACGAGATGAACTCAAAATCGTCGAAAGCGTTACCAAGGCTGCGCACGACGCTTTTTAAGGAGATGAAATTCTTTTTACTGTAGATATTGGCCTGATAGACCTCGTCTGCGAGCAGAACCAATCGATTCTCCTTGCAGAAGCGCACGATATCCTCGAGCACCTGCCTTGAAAGGCATTGACCCGCCGGATTTCCCGGGTTGATGACCACCATAGCACGCGGGTTCAGACCTTTATCTTTGGCCTTGTCGAGAGCGTTTTGTAGTTCGGAAGGTTTTAAGCCCCAGCCGGAGTCTTCATCCAGGTAGTAGCCCGAAGTTTTGCCGTCCGCTAGTTCGGTGAGCGCGCTATAAATGGGATATTGGGGGACCGGCACCAGCATGGCATCCTCCGGGCGGCCGAGCATCACCTGAAGCAATAGTGCGATGCCGGACGATGCGCCGTTGGTGAGAAAGATATCCTCTGTTAACGAAGGGAATCCATCCCGCTTGGTGATGAAATCGGCGACATTCTGGCGAATCGACACCACTCCTTGGCTATGGCTATATGCCCCTGTACCCCCGGGGATTGATTCCGTTATCTGCTTGGCTCGTTTTATGGCGTCTATGGAGAATATTTTGTTCGCGTCGGGATGGTTAATCAGCGTCGGATGATCACATAGGGCGAGTACCTCCCGGTAAAAAGTGATGGGCGGTTGTGCCACCGCTTGGGGATTTCCGATGTTGCAAAAAAGTACCTCTTCGAACGGTTTTTTCTTTCCTTGTCGCAACTCTTCGGCAATTTGCTCGGCCAGCATCAGGAGTTCTCCGCGAACAGCGTACTGTACCTTGCGCACGCAGGGATTGATGTTCGTAGGAAGTAGTACTTTGCCCGCGTTTACCTCATCAGAGGACGATGCTTGCGCTCCCTTGACTCTCTGGCTGCTCCACCACTTGTCGTAAGCTTTTTGAAAATCACTGTCCTGGTGATGCTTGTCGAAAGACGTGAGCTGAAGAATGAAGCTTTTGAACTCCTCGTAATCGATTTGCCCATTCTTGTCTTCATCTAGCCGAGCCATTAGGGATGCGGCTTCATGCTTTTCAACGGGCTCGTCAAGGGAGTCAAAAACAGCGTCAAGCTCGTCTAGAGAAATAGTCCCCGAACCGTCCAGGTCGATGCTGTCGAAAATACGACGACACGCACGGTCGTCTTTTACCGAACCTTGTAGCCAGGTTTGAAAGATATTTGCTATTTCCATTTAGATGTTCCTGTGCAGAGGATAAGAATTTTTGTTAGTGATCCAGTAAAAGCGGATCAGCCCGAAAACAGACTTATTCAGTTCCACAAGAAACTGAGAGGACGCGCCATCCAGAAAAAGCCTGCCTGTATTTTTGATGTTATAGGCGCCGAATCGCTTAATTAAATACTCGTCAATAAAATACTCGTCAATAAAAATAAGGTACCTGAGTCAATTTTGAGTGCTATCCGAAGGATTGTCGATAGGGGCTATGCCACCTGTTGAGCGGAGTTAAATTAACCGGTCGCTCTCCAACCTACAACTCTATCTAAAGGACTTTTGGGTGATAGGGCGAAGTAAACAGTTTTTTGTGGCTTTCTTCGGCCATTATAGCTGGGGTCGCGGACGACAATTGCGCTATAGCCATCGCTTGACTTCAACCGTCAATCCTATGACAGTCGTGATAGAAAAGTGCTGAATCGTATAGCGTAAATCCGTCAAGTTACCGGGGGGATAGAGGTGAATACTGTGAGTTGGGATTTTGAAACAGACCTCATTGTCATTGGCACGGGGTCCGCCGGTTTGACCGCTGCCATTGTTGGCGATCATGAGGGGCTGGAGGTGATCGTACTTGAAAAAGAAGCGTTCTATGGCGGCACAACGGCGTTATCTGGCGGGGTTGCGTGGGTACCGAATAATTCGTTAATGGCGAAGGCAGGCATTGATGACGATCCAGACGATGCGCTGACCTATTTAAAACATAATATTGGCCAACGCGTGGCAGAAAGCAAACTGCGGGCGTTTGTCGATCGTGCGCCTGAAATGGCCGACTATTTAATGGCTAACAGTGAGCTAAAATTCAACCTGGTCCATGGTTTCCCCGATTACCGACCGGAAACGCCAGGTGGCTCTAAAGGCGGCCGGTCGATTGATCCTAAAGTGATTTCGGGGCGGCGGATTAACGACTATGACAAATTACGAAAGTCGAACCTTGCGGTGCCGGGTGGTGTTGTGGGTTCCGTGACTGAACTGCGGCGACTGGCATTCTTTCGCGCCAATCCCCTCGGGCTGTTACAGGTCTGGAAATTCTTCCCGCGTAATCTTTGGAACAAGCTAGCTCGGCGAGAGCACCTTTCCAGCGGCAGGGCGCTCATTGCCTGGTTGCGCCTTACTCTGCAAAAAAAAGATGTGCCATTATGGCTAGAAACACCGCTGGAAGACTTAGTGCTAAAAGATGGGGTTGTCGTGGGTGTTCGTGCCACAAAAGATGGTGCGAGGGTCAACATACGTGCAAGAAAAGGTGTAGTGATGGCGGCGGGTGGGTTTGAGCGCAACTCTGCTATGCGAAAACAGTTCTTTGGCGACAAAGGCGGAAGCGATTGGAATACAGGCAGCGTCACTTCTGGTTCGCCCGGTAATACTGGAGACGGCATTAATGCAGGCGCTCGAATTGGCGCAGCGATGGATCTTATGGATGACATGTGGTGGATGCCATCCGCCCTGCCGCCAGACAGCGCACCTGTCATTATTGTGTTTGAACGTGGTCTGCCACACATGATGATCGTTAACGCACGTGGCCAGCGCTTTGCGAATGAAGCCAGACCTTATAATGAGCTAGGCCGGCTTATCTTTGAGGATACTGCGCCACCTGCGTATATCATTTTTGATCAGCAGTTTCGTAGCCGGTATGCGATTGGTGGCCTGCTGCCAGGGGTTACGCCTGAGAGGCATATCGAGAACGGTTATGTGAAGCGGGCCGATACGCTGGAAGCTTTGGCTAAGTTAACCGGCATAGATGCCGATGGCCTTAGACAAACTGTCGCCCGGTTCAATGAAATGGCCATAGCCGGCAAGGATGAAGACTTTCAAAAAGGTGAAAGTGCATTTGATCTTTATGCGGGTGACCCTAGTCACAAGCCTAACGCCTGTCTGGGGACCGTTGCAAAGGCGCCTTTTTACGCCATGGAAGTAAAGGCGGGTGACCTGGGTACAAAAGGCGGATTGCTAACCAACGAACACGCACAAGTGGTTCGCGACGATGGGACGATAGTGCAGGGTCTCTATGCCGCAGGCAACAGCTCAGCATCGGTGATGGGTAACTACTATCCCGGCGCCGGCGGGACGATTGGCGCTGCCATGACCTACGCCTATATAGCCGCTATGGACGCTAAAACTCGATGAGCAGGCTTACCATTGGGGTTGTTGATCGTGATATTCGCCGTTTTGAAGTTGCTGCAATAGCTTGATGCCTGATCTTGGGTGGCAATATCGCGGTCGATACGGGATGCTTATGCTGGCAATATCATCCTGGTGGCTCGAACAGTGGTGTCGTTACAGCGCACGTTGGACTGTCCCCCATCCACGGCAATCAGCCGCCCGCTGATGAGACGCGAAGCAAGCTCTTCGTTAGGCGGTGCGAGGTTCCACTCATCAAGCAGCATTTAGCACAGGGTGTCGCGAAAGCTGCGGAGCTCAACCTGGCGAGATCCGTGGCACGACAATTAACCCTTGTCGTTTCAACCCCGAAACACTTTCGGTTAATTTTCAGACTCTCGTCTAGGCTTTTGTTCCTCCTGCGGTGAAACCCGATAGGGAAAGTGTCCGGGCGTGAAGCAATGGAAAGGAAGTTGGGTCAGCCCTGATTATCTTCGGCTGAGCTCACGCGGTTGTTCGAGGCTACGAGCCTGACTTTTACGGGATAGGATTTTAATTTATCGGTGCTGTTGTTTGATCTGCTTATCGACATTTGACGTACAAGGCTACTATCTACCAAAATTTTAATCTAAAGGTGGGGTTCCTATCGATAGACACGGGTAGGGAACTCCATCCAATCTAAAAGAAGCTAAAAAATGTCCAAGTATCTAACTGTCGTTCGTTGTGGGCGGATTTTGTGAGCCTGATTCAGGTTTCTAATCACGAGAGCTACGTGCGCAAAGACGAATGCGGGGTCCTGTCGAATAGCCAATTGTTGGTCGAGTTTGAGTTTTTGATGAGGAGTGACGACTTTGTACGGGTGTTGACGCGTTCTTCTCAGCTTGCAAGTATTGCTAGCCGCTCTGCGGATCCACGGGGTCTGATGGTCGATTTAAAGTCCTTTTCCGAAGGGGGAGCCTTTCCGAGTCTGCTAGTAATGGAGTCTCTCGCCGCCGTTAAGGATCGCAGCGCTGACCAGCAACTTATAGCGCTTCTGGCACACCCATTTCAACTGGTCAGGCGTCATGCCACTTGGCTGCTGGGTCGAAGAAAGCCTATTGCATCTGCCTTCGGGCCACTTGTCGAACAGCTTGCTGTTGGCGGGATAGACTCGATGCACGCGTTTCGGACGTTACGCAGATGGTCGACCGCTAGCCCTGATGGGATCAGGGCTCACCTCGCGGGCGCGTTAGAAAGTGTCGACGACGGCCATGTTCGCGCGCGCCTTGTTGACTTTTTGGGTTCTTTAAAGCAATCAAATGAACTCTTAGTTCGGCTTGCTGCAGATTCCGGGGAGGCATTGGCGGCGCGAATCGCGGCAATTGGTGCTCTGGGTGATCGACCCGGGTCTAATAGCCGGGAAACCTTGAAAAGACTCGCCGGCGCCGAAGACGTGATCGGCATTCATGCCGCTCTGGCGTTAAGCGATTTAGAAGTACTTAAAGCACCACCGGCGCAGTGTAGTAACGCTGGGTTACGAATCGCTCAGCTTGTGCTGGCGGCCGGACTGGACGGAGAGCTTAGCCGTGGTGGTCTTGGTGATACAGGTGGCGTGGCCAGCCTGCTGGTGTCGCTGGGTGAGGCCTTGGCCTGCCGTCCAGAAGTCGACCATGTGCTTACTATCGGTCGCGGGACTTTAGCTGACAGCCTAAGCAACCCTGGTTATTTAAAAGACAGCGCCTTGGCTTACGCCATGATTACGGTCGGAGACCATGGTCGTCCTGCAGAAACCCCGGATGCTGCCTGGGAGCACCTTCCAGCGATCAAGCGTGGGCTTCGCCGGGTGATGCAGGAAGCTGCTCCAATCGACATGCTGCATCTTCGTATGGCCGATGCCGGCACGCTCGCCGGGGCGGAGGTGGCTGAAGCGTTGGGTATTCCGGTATGCTTTAGTGCGGCCCCAGATCCGCACAATGTGATTCACTCGCTGCAGTCACGCGGTGAACTTGATCAGGATAAATTTCTTCAACTGTGCGCCAGGGAGCATTTGTGGTTCCGGGCACGGCTAGTCGAGAGGTTGGCCGAACGCGCGAATCGTTTGGTCTTGTTTCCGCGCGCGAAACCTGGCGAACTGCTCGACGTGCTCGGAATTGATTCTCGCCGTTATGGTCAACGGGTGGCGGTGGTGTCAGAAGGGATCGATGTCGATCTGATTCGTCGGGCAGAGAGAACCTACGACTGCGGAGAAAAAGAAACTCAAGAGCAGCCAGATATTCTTCTCCAGCTCGCTGGTCGGATTCCTAAAAGTCGTCGGAATTTGCCCCTCCTGCTTAGTATTGGTCGTTTTAATCCCGTTAAAGGGATGGAAAGGGTTGCCGCAGCGTGGGCTGCCGATCCACTTATTCATTCACGTTACAACCTTGTGCTCGTCGGCGGTGACCTGGTTAATCCGACACAGACTGAGCAAACGGTGCTTAATGCCATAGATCAGGTAATCCCGTTGGAAAGTCCGCTCCGGGAGGGCCTTGTACTTCTTGGTGGTAGGCCGCGAGCCGATGTTGCTAGGCTGCTCGTAGCCACCGTTCAAGGGCGTGTTGGGTTCTGGTCCAAGGGTGGCTTATACGTTGATGGGGCGTTGAAGGAAGAGTTCGGCCTTGCCTTGATCGAGGCCATGGCCGCAGGGCTGGTGGTGATTGCACCGAGTACCGGTGGACCGCCCACCTACGTGGTGCATGGTGATACAGGCGTTCTTGTTGATCCAGGCGCCGATCTTGCGGCAGGAATACGACATGGCATAAATCTCGTCAACCTTCCCGGTCGGGTCAAGCGGGCCCAGACATTGGTAGAAGAGCGTTACTCGATAGCGGCAATGGCATCACAGCTGGTCAGCGTCTACCAGGCGGAACCGTCCTACAGATGACGTTGCTAGTTATCAGCCCTGACTACGCGTCCCATTATGGTCCGTTGGCCGTAATGGCTCGAGCGGCACAGCAGGCCGGCCGGCGGGTCGTGATTGCGACAGGTCACAGCTTACGTTCACGAGTGAAAGTCGAGGGGTTCGAGTGGCGTGAGCTGAATCTCGCTGCGAGTTCGAATAGCGGTGTTGTGACTAGGAATGCCTCTATCGATCGCTTTCTGGCAGCCACTCGGCAGGGGCCGCTTGACACGATTCGATATCAAGCGATGCAAAGGCAAGTGGATTTGCTGTGGAAACCTGAGCAGGTGGTGGGTTCCGTCACTGCGCTGTATCAAGATCTCGAACCCGCAGAGGTGTTGGTCGACCATGTATCCTTCGGATCAACTTTGGCAATGTATGCCATCGGGGAGGATTTCATGACACTGGTGCCTGGTCATCCTAGCCAGCTACCGGTGGGTAAGGAACGCTACGGAATTCCTGCTGAGTGGCCAGCGTGCATGCGTCCCGACAATGTGCAACTCAACGAGGTTGAGCGGCTCGCGGACACCGTAACTGCCGCCTTTACTGATCGTTGGAATAGCGCCCTAGCGATGGTGGCGCCTGAGCGTCCGCCGGTAGAAGACGCCTTCAGAGTTCATGGTCGACGGGTGCTTTATAATAGTGTCTCGCGTTACCATAGTGCGCTGCGGTCAGCGGAGTTAAGCTTAGATCATCGGTTCGTAGGCCCGCTTGTGAGAGAGGAAACGCTGCCTGAAAACATGGACGCCTGGCGCGATAAAAAAGACAACAGGCCACAAATTTACGTTGCTCTTGGAACTTTTTTATCGCACCGAGTTGATGTCCTTGCGCGCGTTGCCGAAGCGCTTCGTAAGGTGGGTGCGAGGGCTGCAATGGCAATCGGTTCAATGCCGAAACACGATCTTGGCACGGTACCTGACGACTGGGTCGTTTCTAGGGAGCTGCCGCAAGTGGCAATGCTTCGCTATGCAGACCTGGCCATTCACCATGGTGGAAACAACAGCGTGCAAGAGTGCCTTGGCGCTGGAGTGCGACAGCTGGTGTTACCTTTTTCGACCGACCAATTCGCCAATGCGACTGATTTGGATCGTGTTGGTGTCGCTACGGTTTTATCTCCAAACGAAATGAGTGCCACTGAGCTGTCCGAGGCGATCATTGCTCAACTCGATACCGTGAAGCCAAGTCCGGAGCCCGGAATGACCCAGGCGGGGATTAACGAAGCATTGTTTGAGTGACCTAAAAACCCCAGCGGTAAGGATCTAATTATCCGGCGGCTGAGACATTTCACGGCCCAGGCAAGGATGTCGCATATCGTGTTTGACAGCCCTCAGGCGCTAATTAAAACGGGTCCATAATCTTCAATATCCGATGCCGTAAATCACGGGCGCCGATAGACCAATTAACACTAATATTGAAAGGCAAGGCGCTAGCGGTTTTCGGCGGCCCATGAAGCTTCAGCTTCATCCAAAGCCAGGACATCTTCGGGAGCCAGTTTTTTAATCGTGCTGCCTGGGTCATCGATGTAGCAAATCACCCCACCCGTTGTGTTGTTGCAAGGAAGCTTCAAACCGCCCTTCCAAAACTCCATAGGCAGGCGTTTGATCTGATGTTCACACGGGCATGTCGGGGACAGAAAGAGTTGCGATTCTCGCTTTTAGTGCCGAGTTCGTGAAATTCTAGACGCAAGGTCAGCGCGTTTGCTGTCAACCTTTGAAGAATTGGTCTTGGTAGACAAGGGTTCCACGCAGGCGCAGTGAAAGGGCTCGCCCAGAAAGTACAACAGTTCATGCATTAGTGGCTCTGGTGCTTGTTCTATTCGCTCGAACTGAAGTCTAAAGACCCACTCAGCGCCTAGCGCTTTTTCTGCAAGCCATGGATCCTCGGTGTGATGAGTCCAGGTAGTCAGGCCTTCTTTAAGGGCCTTCTTTCAGGGTCTTCGGGCTGGCGCCAGCCGCGTCGAAATTTTCCAGTGAAAGAGCGACATCGTCGGGCTTACGAAGGTTGTGTATGAATTTTGCCTTCGGAAAAACTTGAGCGAGTTCCCATGCATAATTTGTGTTTAGTGGTGTGCTGTCGATCCATCGGCATTTTGGTTCGTCGGCTGATCGCTTGACCTGTAAAGATGCATTCGGGTTTGCAGGATTAAGGGTAATACCCTTTTCCCCGTAGTCACCATAAAAGCGCTGACTATGGTCATGCGCGTCGCCGACGATAGCGTTGACATTCGATGCGACGTGCGCCAGAAATCTTTTGAGCGGATAATTGATAATCGACAGGTGTAAAAATCGCCGCCTCTCTGAGCCTCGGTTAAAAGCCGAAAAAGCGCCTGTGATGTCGTTAATGATCCAGGCAGTTTCTGGCATGACCTGAATATTTGGGTGCTGACCAACAGCCCAGTTCATAACAGGGGCCTTCAAGCGCGGCGCGCCGATGCTGAAGATGGGTTCCAAAGGCACCTGCTCTGTCTTCGAAAGGGTAATCCAGTGTTGAAAGGTCGCTTGTATCTGCGGCGCTGATGCATCAGCCCACATTGTCTACAAAGACGATCTGATTTACCCCACACGATCTGATTTACCCCACACACCCTTGTAAACGTTCCTATTAGGAACCTATGAATCTTGAAGTTAATTGCCTGCTAGAAGTCGTCAAATAATCCAAACAATTCCCGGGTGATCCCGATACCTCCCAACCATTTTTTGACATTGAAATGAATAGATGGGGTCCTGTTCGTGAGGACTGTATGGCCAGATTGAATATTATTCTAGATGCAGTGTTTCTCTGTGAAGTGGTCAGCAAAAAGATCAAGGCTGCTGTCGAGCAGCCTTCTTTTGTCGACCTGGGGTGCTGCTCAAGATTTTTTGCTAATGGCATGACAACAAAGAGGTTTCTTGCCCTGGGCGTTGATGTCAGTGAGGCTTTTATTAAGTGGGCTTCGCAGTTTGCCCTTGTCAAGGCCCAAGCCGTAACTTACACGCAGCAGGACTTGCTAGGTATTTAACGACCGCTACAAAACACTACGATGTGATATCGACTTTTGCTAGGGTCCAATGGGTCATGGCTCAGAAAGGCGATGAAGCCGGCATTCGCTGTTTTGATGAAATATTCGACAAAGCGGATTCAATTTTCGTCATTGAGATGGGTTACACGAGCGAACCTATTTACAACGACAAGAATACAGATCGCCCTTCAGAGATTGACCGGGATTGGGTGCATAAGTTGATGGAGGGTCCTGGCAAGCCTGACACAATTGAGCTGCACCCCTTAGGAGAAAATGGAATCTGGCGGAATATATTTGTTGGATTCAAGGATCCGCCCATGTCTGCTCGTGAAGTCGATGATTTTCCCGCTCGGTTTGCCCGTCTGACCTCGAATGCTCATGGCCACTGGAATGACCCCTTGGCAGGTAAGAAACTCGATGTGGGCCTGCAGGCCGATAAGTCCTGTGGCAAACTCCTGTTGGAAGGCTGGCGTCCTGATGGTTCTGTGCGGTCCACTACAGTCCACTACAGTCCACTACAGTCCACTACAGTCCACTACAGTCCGCTACTACGGTCAGTATGTCAGCGCAGGTTATTGGAGCGGCTGAAGTTGGGGCGGATCTTTTCAATATGGAACTGCCTGTCAGTCTCTCGGAGGATGAATTTTTTTAGCTAACGATCACTAGCAGCGCTTCTTTCAGCCCGGCACACAACGAAAGGCAACGAAAGGCAACGAAAGGCAACTGCCCTACATTATCCGTAAACTCGGTTTTAGCTAATCCCAGACGTTTCATCGCGGTATATGGGGCGATTGATGAATCGGTGACGAAGGCTGTTAATCTGTCAGTCCGCTGACGATGGTCCTAGTGGGCTGGATGCAAGCAACCCTTCACCGGGCTAATCTTTGGCAAGGCCTTTCACTAGCGTGCGGTATCCTCCCTCAATTTTAGCAATTTGCCTATTCCTCGCGTCCTGAGTTGTAATTTGCAACTGAATTTGCGCAGTCCGATTCAATCAACGATATAAGTTTGTCTTAAACAAGCGCGCTTAGGGCTTGGCAGGATTGGCACAATTTTTGCGTTTGACGTTGAGGTAGCTTGACGTTGAGGTAGCTTGACGTTGAGGTAGCTTGACGTTGAGGTAGCGTTCGTATGGAGCTCATAGAAAGTCATCGACTCATGGAGAGGACT
>Ga0209711_10001176_pt1 | contig 25913 bp, 18 predicted proteins | sample ArcticOcean_MG_C_7_FD_187441 | JGI IMG/M metagenome (GOLD analysis project Ga0209711, IMG submission 187441) | Marine microbial communities from western Arctic Ocean - ArcticOcean_MG_CB11_88 (SPAdes) (version 2) | ecosystem: Environmental > Aquatic > Marine > Oceanic | place: Arctic Ocean...
GAAGAAGACCGAATTGCTCGAGAAGGCATTCCTGTGAATTATGCAGACGTCAAATGAGGCGTAAATCGGTTATGTGAACGTAACGTCGAAGGGCGTAACATTATGAAACAAACTTCGGAGCAATCGGTATGAAGGCCTTCAAGTTTTTACAAACCGTTGGTTCATTTGTCGTGGTTTTGGCCATGATTCTAGTATGGGGCGTTCCTCTTGCTCCGGCAATTGTGTACTATGATTGGGCGAGTGGTTTGTTCTCTTCTGAACACGAATGGGTACAAGCCCTTGTAACTGGTCTTGTTGTTTCGAGTTCATTTATTGTTTACACATTCTCACTTTTGACTTTTTCAGCATTGCTGCAATTCATTCTGCGTCTCCGAATAAAAGAGAAAACAGTGGTCCCATTGGCTTCAATTCAGACACTACGTTGGGCTTTCTGCGGACAGGTTTTGCGTTCGACGCAACCTTGTCTCCAGCACTTTGTCCCATCGTTCTTTGCAAATGCCTATTTCCGAGTATGCGGTGCCAAAATTGGTAAAAACACCCAAATCAATACTTTTCGAATAAACGACCCTGGTCTCATACGAATTGATGATGATTGTGTGATTGGAGGCAGTGCAACCTTTAATGGCCATTTGGTTGAGAAAGGTCAAATGATATTCGCTCCGATCCATCTGAAAGCCGGTTCATTGGTTGGAGCAGGTTCAACAGTTCAACCCGGTGTCACAATTGGAGAGAATGCAGTTATCGCAACCAATGCACTGATCCCTAAATATCGAACGATTCCTGCTGGCGAAGTATGGGGCGGTTTACCTGCAGTTCGAATTCGAGGTTCTTCATTCCGTGACGAATCTTGACCTTGAACCAGAACAAATACATCCACAAACAACAGCAACCTATTCAAACGGATTGCTCAACCATGGGATGTACGCGTAGCGTGTACCGAGTGTGAAATCAATGGGTGTCGAAAAATCTGCATACCGTCAACCTGTTACTCCTCAGGGTTTGAAAGCGATCGAAGAAGGTACGCTCACTTGGCTTGATGATGACATGTACAACAACCTGAATACAGGTGTACTCGAACAATATTTAGAAGAGAAAAACGTTGAAGAGTCGTTTGAAGTATCACATTGGAATACACCTAAAGTACTCTACGGCATTGCGATTGGAGCAGTATTTTCTGGTGTGACTGCCTATATTGGCCTCAAATTAGGATTGGCTATATCGGCTGCTTGGTACATTGCCTACCTTTTGGGTATGGCGCTCAAATGGTCTCCGTCTGAAGTCAATATTGCAACCTCAGCTACAACCGGTGCAACGCATGCTTCGACTGGTTTTATTTTCACGTTCCCTGCAATTTTCCTTTTGGCATCTGACCCTCGTTATTTCTTAGCAGATGGTCCGCTGATTACCAATGCTGATACATTCAATCTGGCGTTTGTTGGGATTGTCGCAAGTATGTTTGCAGGATTCCTCGGAATCATGTATTTCATCATCTTTAGACGTGTATGGTTGGTAGAAGACCCTTTGCCATTACCTGGTTTTGAAGCAACGCTCAAGATGCTGGATATCGCTTCAGATGTCAATACGGGTGCCGTAGAACATGCTCGCGCATCTCTGAAAACCATTGGATGGTGGACAACCATCACCATGGGTGTTTTGTTCCTCGTCGAATATCCGCTGGTATGGGTCAATGGAAAGAAAATGGCGCTCCTTGACTTCTTAGCGGAGTCTGGTCACATTGGCGATTACGGCCTTGCCACCTTTTATTCAAATGGGAAAATCCACCAACCAAGCGGTATCGAAGATGGTGTTTCACTCAATTACACACATTGGTCCGCAGAAACTGCTTGGAATCCCTTTGCCTACACCTACATTGGTGTTGCACTCACTCCCTCGATGTTTGCCATTGGGTGGTTTATGAAAACACGAGTTGCTTTCCTCGTTAATCTTGGAACACTCGTCGGTTGGTTCTTCTTAGTCCCCTTGGTCGTCTACTTTAATTTCCCAATCTATGATGCAACCCTACAAGCGAACATACCAATCCAAGAGTATGCAGCAGGTGGCTCCGCATCATTACAAATGATTGCATTTAGTAAAACTGTTCGTACAATCGCCATTGGTTCAATCGTTGGTGGTGGAATGTTTGGTTTGGCAAAAATGTGGAAAACCTTCGTCAATATCTTCGGTGATATCGGTGCTGCCTTCAAAGGTGAAGGAAGTCAAGAATACATGGAAGGGAAAGGCTGGTATGAATGGCCTCTCAAACACATTCCAATCTTTATGGGTATCACTTTCATTGCCATGATCATCATTTTCACCGTCGGTGGTTTCTCAGTTCTCGCTTCACTTGTGTTTGCAACAGTTTTGATCATGACGACCTTTTTGCTCGGGGCAATTGCCGTTCGGGTTATGGGTGAAACTGGAATCGAACCCGTATCTGGAACTTCATTCATTGTTCTTCTGATGCTTTTAGGTGTATTCTTGAATGCTCAAGACCTTCTGCAACTCGACACCCAAGATGCTGTGCTTTTGGGACTTGTTGGAACAACGGTCTTTGGTTCGGCTATTTCGATGTCCGGTACGGTCATTGGCGATTACAAAAACAGTCTCTACATCGGTAACCGACCGTATCACATTTCAAAAGGAAACATCATGGGCGTGATTCCTGGTGCCATTATCGGTGCTGGAGTAGCCATCTTCCTCTCAAAGCAACTCGCAGACGGTACCATTGATTTAATGGCTCCACAAGCAAATGCTTTTGCTACATTCTCAGTGATTTTCGCTGAAGGTGAAGGAGACTTGAAACTCTTAGCGCTCGGATTCCTTCTCGGAATGTTTGTCGAATGGGGAACTGGAATGGGTACTTCGTTCGGTCTTGGAATGTATCTGGATATCCCTCACACCTTGCCAATGCTGATTGGTGGCTATTCTCGCGACAAGTGGGAAGATAAGCGCCTTCGCCCTAAGATTGAGGCCATTAAAGAGAAAGAAGGGGCCACCGTCGCTGAAAAGCAACGTGCACTTCTGTTACTGAGTACTTTTATGGTCGCAGCAGGCCTACTCACAGGTGAAGCATTCTTCGGAACCGAATCAAGCATTCTCTCCTTCGTCGACACATTGGTGAGTAACCCTGACAGTCGAACATGGTACTTCGCAAGAATGGGCGGATTTATCGGACTCAATGTATTGATTGGTGGCGGAATCTACCTCTTGTTCAAGCGTGCTGGTGTCATCGGTGGAGACAGTGTTGACGCCGTACTCGAAAAGTGAGCGTGAATTGTATGAGTTCACCCAAGACCCCGTTTTGGGTATGGGGATTACTCGTAGCAGCTGTGTGTGGCGTATCCAGTGCTGGAGCCCTGTTCCAGCATGTAGACACGGTCCCACCCCTCTTGCGTGCATCTTGGCGCTTACAACTTACTTCGATTGTACTCGCACCATTTTTCGTGTATCAATGGCGTCAACAGGAGACAGCAATCAAGTCACGAATGTTTGAGCGCAAAACGATACTGATCATTACTGCCAGTGGAAGTGCATTAGCCTTGCATTTTGGTGCTTGGGTTGCCAGTTTAGATGCAACTTCTTTGACCCATTCACTGCTCTTTGTAACTGCACATCCACTTATCATTATCGTAGGTATGGGAGTTCTCGCAGCGTTTTTCGTCGGCCATCGTCAACCAAACCGTCTGGAAATTCTTGGAGCCCTCGTTGGTTTTTCAGGTGCAGCGATCACGTTACTCGATCAAGGCCACCAACAAGGTGGACACACCGTTACAATTTGGGGTGATGCACTTGCTTTCTTTGGAGCAATCTTTGTTGTTGGTTACATCATCAGTGGTAGAGTACTGCGTGAATGGATGCCGATTTTTCTTTATGCATTCCCAGTGACCCTTCTAGCATCGCTTCTTTTACTACCGGCATCATGGGCTTTAGAACCTGATTTTTCATCTTTAGGCGTTCTTGGCTGGACTGACGCACAGTACTTCCCATGGTTTTTGGCCTTGGCTTTAATTGCAGGTTTACTCGGCCATACAGGGCTCAATACCTGTTTGCGATATATCTCGCCGTTGGTGATTTCAACCAGCGTCACACTCGAACCCTTGCTTGGTTCACTGATTGGATGGGCTTTCTTTGGCAGTGGTGTTCCAGGGCAATGGACATGGGTCGGAGGGCCAATTCTTGTCGTCGGGGTCCTCTTGGTCATCTACGGTGGAATCGATAGCGACAATACGAACAATCAAACACACCCGGCAACCGGAGAAGAATGAGGCGTCATCATGTCATCATCGAATCAACAAGGTTGGCTTTTACTTACAAACGATGATGGTATCGAAGCACCAGGCTTCCGGTTACTGGTTCAGGCTTTGAACAGTGCTGGTCACAACGTCGTCGTTTTTGCCCCTCATGAGAATAATTCCGCAGCAGGTATGCGTATTAATTTGGGTACACCGATGGAACTTCGCCCGAGAGATGACTTGGTAGATACTTGGGGCCTCGATACTGAGAAAGCAGAAGCAAAGTTGTTTGAACTGCAAGGTACACCTTGTGATACCATGATTGTCGCCCTTGATGGCGGTTTAGAACATGCAGTTCCTGGCATCCGCCCACGTCTTGTCGTATCTGGCGTCAATCTTGGCCCAAACATGTCTCAAGACTCGTACCACAGTGGCACAATGGGTGCAGCACGTGAAGCGGGTTTGTATGGGATGCCAGCCATCGCTTCATCCTTCACTTCTTTCGAAGAGGAAGGAATGGAAGCTGCTATTCAAGGAACTGTAGAATTGATCGAAGTAGCCCTTCGCGTTCTTCCCAATGAACCCAAAAACCTCCGACGTCCAGAAGTCGATTTGACTGCTACACATTTGAGTCGATGGCCAGACATACCTGACCACCCTGCATGGGAAAGCGACCCGAAGTTTGCACTACGCACTGCATTTCAACAAGGTGAATTAATGTTGAATCTCAACGTCCCACCGGGCTGGAATGGTGAAGTTACAACGACTCGCCTCGGTATGCGATGGTATCGAGACGCTGTGTCTTTTAGTTCTATAGAGTCAGAAGAAGCGGCGACTTTTACCATTGGTGCAGCATCGATTGACCATTCCGAAGTGCCACAAAGTGACTGTGATGTTGTGGCAATGGGTAAGGCCAGCGTTTCATGCTTACCAGTTTGGCCACAGACTCATCCGCTTGCTCTTGATGATCGACTTTTAACATGGGCCTTACAAGCATGTGAAGGCGGTTATCCTGCTTGGCTTTACGACTGAGTCAGATTGAGGCTGGCTCCTTGGTCGAGTAAAAAGTGACACACGGCAATCGCCATGTGACCTTGTAACCATGAATCTCCAAGTGATCGTAAGGACATATTTTCTTTGAACAGTTCATCCGATAATGGTTTGTCGTCACTGAGAATGAAACCAATATCCAAGCCAGAGATAGTAAAATCACCATGTTCGCCTTCATAGTTTGAATGGGGTTTGGCTTTCAGTGGCAGTGGTTCATCAGCTTGCCAGAGTCGGGGCGCATCAGCATCGAGACACACGATTTGGACATCGCTCCATTCAGATAACGTATGGGTGATGTCGCCTCCACTGTCAAAAATCCCATGTGAGCGTTCAGTCCAATGTCCACGTGCTGGTGTTGGTAAGTTGAGAACTTTACCGATTTGTCCTCCAACTGCACGTTCCTCAGCATGGACTCCTTTGAGCAAGGAACCTACGAACTTGATTCGTCGTGACGGGCCTGGACCTCCCATCAGATGAAGAATAACTTCAGTATCATGTCGTATTCCATGACTTGTCAATAAGCCAGCCATCAATGCACGTACAAGCACATCCATTCTTCCAGCACCGCCTGCCATGTCATTGAGTGGTAACTTTCCCTCAGACATCGCACGATGTCCTATAATTGCAAAACGACGCATGGTATTCCCTCAAATGCCTCGTTCAACAAAGGTTCGGATCGCTTCACACATTGCATGCGTATCTTCTAAGACAAAATGGCTTCCAAGTGAGTCAACTAAGTATCCTCTTGGTTTGCTCTGATCACCAAGGTCTTCGAGACGGTTGGCGACCACGGCAGTCATTCCCGCTTTTTCAATTTGAGCGGTTGCACGGTAAATCAAATCCTTTTGTTTGATTCCAGATTCGAGTTTGAATCCGATTCGAACTGCGTCCTTACAGGATTCTTTGAGTGCTTCAATATGCTTGGTACCTTCGATTAGTTCGACGTTCAGTGAACCTTGTTGACTGGCGATTTTTCCTTCTGCAGGTTTCGCAACAAGATAGTCTAGCACAGCAGCTGTGTGAATCCAAGCATCGATGGAATCTCTGGCCAAAACTTGCAATTCTTTGAGCATGGCATTCGGTTCTGGTACTTTGAGTATCAATGGTAGCCATTTCAGAGGTGGAACAGAAGTCACACCAGCCACACATGTCACATCGTGACCGTGACGATACAAATCATCGGCGATGGAAAAGCCAGTGGCTCCAGAACTGGTATTCTGGATATAGCGAATATCATCAATGGCTGAGCGAGTTGCTCCTAAAGTCACCACGACATCTTTGCGATTTGGTTTACCACGATTCATATGATGAGCAAACCGGGCCACAATCTCTTCATGGTGAGGCGTTTTCCTTTTTCCTTCATCTTCTTCACCCCAATACACATGGATTCCATGCTTTCGAACTTCATCGACAATATCGTCAGTTACCGGATCCTTTGCCAAATCTAAGTGCATGCTTGGAATCATCATGACTGGACAATCTCGGCTACGTGCGACACTGAGTGCCATCATCAAAGGTCCATGTTGTAATCCGTGAACATAACTCGCCATTGTATCACGGGTGGCTGGAGCAACAAGTATTCCATCGACTTCATCGAGAACTTCCATGTTGCCATCCCAATCTGTAATTACTTCGCCTTGTGTCGCCCATTCAACAGCGAGTGGAGTAATAATACGTTGAGCAGAATGCGTCAAAGCCACTCGAACGTTCGCCCCATGGCGGCGCAATTCCCGTGCTAAGCGGACGGTATCTACAGCAGCAATTCCACCGGATACACCGAGTAAGACCGTTTGCCCAGCAAGGCTGTCGCCTCGCATGTTGACATCGGTATCACGAATCCCCATGTGTACTGGGAGAATGGTCTCCATCATGACTTCTTCCATTGTGTTCTTCTCATCTATGGCGAGCAATGCTCAAACACCATGAGCAGTAGGAATCACCATGGCAGGCCGAGCAGACGAGATGGTCATTGCCGGCATGAAGCCTCATTCCATCGCGAACAATGCCAATCCCTTTCTTCGATTACACAGAGGAATTTCCTTCATTTTGTTTGTCGATAGCCTGATTGTTTTGCTTATTGTTTCACAAATAGTGAATGGATTTTCAAGCAGCATCCAAACAACCGTCTTGGGGGGCTTGGCTGCTTTATTGATGATCAATTGGCTCGCTTACCGAAATAAACACCCACTGGTCTATTGGTTAGGCGCTGCTGTTATTGCAATGGCAGGTCTCTTCTTTGCCATCAATGCGCTTTTTTCATTGTACAGTTTTTTTACAGGAGATGCAATGTCTCTGCTTTTTGTCTTCTTGTTTTCTTGGGCCATGTTTGGCTCATTCCGTCGCTCACTTTCGCATTTCCACCCCGGTTACAAAAATGCATACGCTGGTCGGGATGAAGAAATTCCAGGCCTCGAGTTAGAACCTGGTGAAATGTTGGCAGCCTGTCCACATTGTATGGCAGTACTTGCGATCCGTCCGGACCTTCTCAATCCAAAAGATAACTGTCCTTACTGTCAATTGGCATTAGTGAACTCTGAATTAGCATCAAAGTATGAAGAAGAATAAGACTCACTCTTTGAATTGGAATGCATCAACTGAAGGCGGTGCACTCGGACGCTGCGACTCCATTTCTTCGTCTTCCATAAAGCGTTGAGTATCTCCTTCAAACGCATCCCATTTCTCTTCACCCATCGCTGTTTGGCGTCTTTGGAACAGACTCACCCCTCCAACCAGAACTCCAACGAAAATCATCAATCGAAGTATTAAATCAAACCAAGAGTCCATGTTAGCATTACCCGGGAAAGGGTCATGAGCATTTGCTATTCCATCACCATCTGAATCGTATTGAGCTTCGGAATCAAATGGGAACAAGTCGGTATTATCGCCCATGCCATCTCCATCTGAATCGAGCCATTCAAAGGCACTTTGAGGAAACGCATCTTCATTATCACCAACTCCATCATAATCTTGATCGTAGCATTCGAGTGAATTGTTCGGCCAAACGTCGATGTTATCGCCACATCCATCTTGGTCAGTATCGTACCATTCAGAGGCATCATTCGGAAAAACGTCTGAATTATCTCCTACGCCATCACCATCGGTATCATTCCATTCTGTTGTGTCGAACGGGAAGAAATCTCGGTTATCGCCATACGTATCGTTATCTCTGTCTGCCCAGTCACTTCCATCATCTGGGAAGAGATCTGAAAAATCTCCAACTGAATCGTTGTCTCTGTCACTCCACTCATTTTCATCAAGAGGGAAGGCATCAATGAGGTCTCCAAAGCCGTCGGAATCACTGTCAATACATCCCAGTGGTACCAAAGAATAACCTTCAATCAGTGGGCAATCATCTTTGTTATCGCCGTATCCATCACCATCTGAATCTGCCCATTCAGTACTGTCGATTGGAAACGCATCAGCATTATCTCCTACCCCATCTTCATCAACATCGGCACAATCCAATGCATCATTTGGGAAAAGGTCAGAATTGTCACCGCAACCATCTCCATCACTGTCGGCCCATTCATTGATGTCTAATGGAAACGCATCATCGCCATCGTGAACAAAATCTCCATCGCTATCGGCGATTCTTTTGTTGGTTCCAATTGCTTCTTCTTCAGCGTTGGATAAGCCATCTCCATCCATATCATCATCTTCGATATCATGGCAACCATCATTGTCTAAATCATAAGCATGAATGCCAATTATGCCTTTTGGACAATTATCATCTTCATCTTCAACTCCATCATTATCATCATCGAGGTCGACTTCATCACTGCATCCATCAGCATCATGGTCGAATGTTGATTGGGAATAAGGACAAGGGTCGGTTGAATCATTGATGCCATCTCCGTCAGAATCTCGTTGTTCAGCCGAGCACCCAACAGCATCGACAGAGGAACCAAATGTTGTTTCCGGACATGTGTCGATGAGATTGATGACTCCATCTTGGTCATCGTCTTGTTGTTCCCAAGAACAGCCCGTGAGATTTGTAACTGCTTCAGCAGCTGTCCAGGAACAGGTATCATAGATGTTGATGACTCCATCACCATCTGTGTCTGCCTCGCCAATAGCTTCGACCGCATATCTTCCAATGAATCGATGCATGACACGGGTTGGATGTGCTTTGTCGAAGAAAAGATACTCATCCACGTTTGAAACAACGGTGTCTCCACTGCTGCAAATCGGCAAGGGGAGGAGAGAAATTCCACCAGAGCATGCAGCATCGTTGACATTGGTGAGGCCAAGTGCTTCCTTATTTTGTAAAATATCGTTGAACACAGACCATGCATCGATGAAATGAATCGTGATTCCCAACTCTACCCTCAGGTCTCCAGCCAATGTGGTTAGTTTTTGGTTGTAGAGCACCACTTCAGAAGCGATGGTGTTTTGTCGATTTTGGCTCCAACTCTTCACTTCGGGTGTTTTTTCCAAAGGTGGAAGATTTGGGATAATGAATTCGTTTGCCCCCGCCCCTTCAAGTTGACGAATGTGTGATTCCATATTCGTTACAATTGTATTTGCATTGGCAGTACCGTAAAGAAAATCATTACCGCCAGACCACAAAGATACAACTGCATTTGAGGGGATGGTTGTCTGGACATTTGACAAATAATTACTGATTTGCGTCCCGACATTGGGCAGCAAAACATAGGAATAGCCTTGACCGGTTTGTGAACCCCCAAAGGCACGGTTATCACCTGCTGCAGTGCCTGAACCAATGGTTGTGGTAACTCCATAGGCCTCCGACATGTATTCAAGCCACACTTGACCGTTCGAAAAACGACCTTGCCAGTAAGGTGGTACATCAGGAACATTGAGTATTGAATTTTTACCATTCCCCATGTCGCTGAGTGAATCACCAAAAGCGAGAAGATTCGTGATTGTTGGGAACTTGGCATTTTCGAACACCATGAACGGTTGCTGTTCACTACTGAGGAGATTATTCGATACGTCAACGATCTCGACTTCGAATGTGTAAAAGTGGGCACTGTTGTAAAATCGTTCCAGCATAATATCAAACGAAGTCACCGTCCCAGCGGCTTGAAAGGAGTGCGTTCCATTAAGTAGAACGGCATTGTTTTCATCAAGTAAATTCCAATTTGCAAACAACCCGATTGAATAGGGTGCATTCGTAATTTCGACGTTGACAATGACTGTTTCATTGGATAACCAATCGTATTTTTCGACTGAAAGGTTCGTCGTTGCAGCCCTGCCTTGGGCCTGAACGAGGCCCGTGGCACTTTGCAGCACCATCAGCAAAATCAGGAAGAAGACAACCTTGCGCACATATAGGCTACGGGTTGTAAGTTGAAAGCAGTTCGCCTTACATTCCAAATGATGAAGGGTCCATGTCCATGTCACCATCTTTCATCATTTTCCGCATTTGCTTGTTGAGTTTTCTGTTGCCGCCCATGCCTTTCATCATCTTACGTGAACGGTTCCATTGGGCAATGAGTTCTCTGACATCCTTTTCTCGAACACCAGATCCTCGAGCAACTCGACGAATTCTGTCTGCTTTGATTTTGGCAGGTTCATTCTTTTCCCAAGCCGTCATGCTGTCCATGATGGTTCGATACCGGTCAAGATTATCTTGCATGGCTGCTTTTTGTCCTTTGGACATTGCACCCATTCCTCCGAGCATACTTCCTGGGAGAAACGACATGAGTTTGTCAATGGTACCTACTTTGGCCATCATTTCCATTTGTTTGTACATGTCGTTGAGGGTGAATCGTCCACTCATCAAACGTTGAGTAAGACGCATGGCTTCTTCTTCATCCATGTCGTCAGGAGCCAAGTCAATCAGGCCCTGAATGTCACCCATTCCGAGTAGACGTGAGATGAATCGGTCGGATTCGAATTTTTCCAAATCAGGAACATTCTCTCCAGTCCCGATATGAACGATTGGGGCTCCTGTAGCTGCAACTGCAGACAGTGCACCACCACCTCGTGCTGTTCCGTCGAGTTTGGTGATGACAATACCAGTAACGCCTGCAAGTGAATGGAACGAAGCTGCGACTGGTCCAGCGGCTTGCCCAACTTGAGCATCGATGAAGTGAATGGAACGAAGCTGCGACTGGTCCAGCAGCTTGACCAACTTGAGCATCGATGACAAGCCAACGTTCACTGGCCCGGGTAATCGAAGAAATCTGTTCCAATTCATCAACTAAATCTTGGTCAAGTTGGTGGCGTCCTGCAGTATCGACAATGATCAGGTCTGCTGCTGCACATGCCGCAAGACCATTTCGAACAATGGTTGGAGCATCTTTGGTATCTGGTTCTCCATAGACCTGAACGGTCGAATCTTCCAATAATTGTGTCAGTTGAGCATAGGCTCCAGGTCGGTGTACGTCAGCCTCGATCACGGCAACTCGAAGACCATGCTTTCGACGGTACCATTCTGCCAACTTTGCTGTTGTGGTGGTTTTTCCTTGACCGTATAATCCAACAAGAAGAAGAGTTGCACCATGAGGTTGAAATTCATGGGCAGGGCCAAGCATTCGAACCAATTCGGTATAGAGAATGTTCATTGCATGCGTTTGCAAAGTGATACCTGGTCGTGGTTCATCTTCTCGAAGTCGAGCCTCAAGTTTCTCAACCAACTCTTTGGTTTGACGGACGTTGAAATCCGCTTCTTGGAGTGCTCGACGTAGGCTACGGGTCATTTCCCGAAGTTCTTCTTCATCCAACTTGCGTTTATTCTTAAGCAACCCAATGGAACGAAAAATACCCTTTGAGAGACCTTCGAGTGCCATGGTCTAGCGAGTTGGTTTTCCCATTTCAACCCACCCATTGCTGGTAATGGGTTTTCACTCTTCGGTCAGCGGGACATCAAGTCGAAGAACATCATTTTCCAACTTGGCCTTGACAAGACTGGCTTTGGTAGGAACTTGAGTTTTAACTTCACGTTCTCTGCCGTTGAGTCCAACGTAGAGGATTCCTTCATTACTTCGAAGTGAAAGTTCGTCACGATTAATTCCCGGGTAATGTAAAAATATTCGTTCAACATCACCGACAATCTCACGCTTCATACCACGATGTATAGAATGTTTGAGCACTTTGCCAATGGGGTGTGGGCCAAGAGAATCATCTAGAATTTTGACTTCTCCATAGAGCCGAATCCCAACATCTCTCAAACGTTCAAGGCCGACAACTTCGGTGTCCATTAATTCCATTGTTGCAATTTCTACGTTCTCAAGTTGACCCTTCAATTCTTCAATACGTTCGAGTTCAGCTTCACGACGATTGGATAAGAATGGATGGTCAAACTCCGGTGTGACTCTGTTCACCAAACAACTCGGTACAGGTAGTTTGTATTCAGTGAGTGATTGATGTGCTCGCAATGTTTCGTTTATCCCCATACGTTCAGGAATCGTAACCAAGGTGAACGATGTAATCTCTTCGTTTGAAAGGACACGGCGAACATGGAGGACACGGCGTCGGAAACGTTCCAATTCTTCTTTCATTGATTCACTTTCTTTCCGGCCAAAAATCATTGAGCGTATTCCACCTGAAACCCTCATCATTCGAATTAATCGGTCAGACCAAGATTCAATCAATTCTGGAAGTGAGAGGAAACGGAGGGTATGACCAGTAGGTGCAGTATCAAACACAATTACATCCCATGTCGGGTCTTCAACATGGCGTAACAGTTCATCAAAAGCGAGGGCCTCATCAAGTCCTGGGATGACCATGTCTGAAGTTTGAACTTCAGAGCGCATCTCTGCCATTTCTTCTTTTGCATTCGGTTCAAGCATCATGCTGAGACTTCCAAGACCACCCATGCCACCACCAGAACCCATGTTATTCATCATCTCACCAAGTTTCGGTAGCAATGTTGAGATTTTTGATTCAGGGTCCATCTCGAGGCCAAACAAGCCATCGACGCCTTCGATCGGTGTTGGTTCTGAACCGATCTCAACTCCGAGAGAATCCGAAGTTGAGTGGGCAGGGTCACTGGATACCAGTAAGACTCGAAGTCCTGAGTCTGCAAGCCATACTGCAGTTGCGGCAGAAGTAGTTGTTTTGCCAACGCCGCCTTTTCCCCCGAATAACAAGAGTCGTGCCATACCTTGTCGAATGTGTGGTGGTCTTTGAATCCCACGCATGCACACCGAATGATGCAACGACTTGATGAAGGAAAACACAGCCCACGGTTCATGGCATCGACCTTCCTCCTGTTTCAGGTCGCGAGTGTGTCGGCTTTGGTTGGCATGACGCTCGGTTGGAGAGGCGTAATGACTCGATACTCCGGTTTTTATGACCTACCTACTGCTTGGAGCAATGTATTCTGGGGCATCTTAATCGGTGGATTTTATGGTTCGCTCACTCACAATTTCATTGTAGTACCCTACCTTGAGATGGTGACCAACGATCAGGCAGCAGTTGTTAATCCGATTAACTTACTTTTGCTTTGTGTTCTCGCCTCAGTTGCAGTTCATCTGCTTCTTCGAAGAGACCGTGTGAGAAAAGGCAGTTCACAACCAACCAGTGGATGGGCATTGGGTCTTGCGATGGGCGGAATGCTCTCAATGGTGTTCATATTGCGAATTCTTGAGATGTTTGAATTCAACATCACGTTGGTCATAACTATACTGTGCTTAGCGCTTTTTGGCCCTCGGTGTGAAGCGCTTATTTCCTCTTTCCAGGGTCACCTTATGCTTCAAGGAAAGCGTTGGGGGTCTGTACTTCGTGGCACTTTTTGGCGCTGTGCATATGTAGTGATGTTTGCCTTTGCTCTGGTCAATGTAACTGCTTGGCTCTTCATTATCCCTGCGACACTCCTCTTTAATCGAGTATCTGAAGCATGGATCTGGGAATCCATTCCGAAGGAAGGAAAGAAAAGACTACGAAAGATTTGGGCCCGGAATGCGCGTGAAGAAGGCTCTGCCGAAATCAACCCGCTCTCCGGTGTTTCTTCTACGGAATTCGCAACGTTGGATGCTGGTGGCAAGGCCGATACTACAGAAGCCGAGTAAGATTATACTTACTTATTCGCAGCATCTCTTTTAGGCCCAAAATAGGGGTCATCTCACAAATAAGCATTCTCGGGGTGTACCGCACGCAACCGTTATACAACGCCGGCGTAACCAAATCGATATGGGTTCTTGCCCCTATTGCCAAAGCGTCACCTACACGGGTGACACAATTTGCTACAGTTGCGGTAGGATTTTGGCAAATATCCGTTCGAATAAATTCGCAATGGAGCAACAATTCCACAAAGGTAGTTTGGATACATCCTACAAAATGGCCAAAAAACCAAGTAAAAGTGGAGTGGCACAATCGCATACAGGTCGTTCAATCGATCTCATGAAAAAACGACGTAATCGAACACGTCATTTAGTTTTAATGTTTTTAGTTGCATTCATCATGCTTTCACCTCAAGTACGTGAGAATATATTTGAAAAGTGGGCACCAGGGATTCAAGATTTTGTCCAAGGCTTTGTTGCACCTTACCATATTTATTCGAATGAAGCAACTTTTACGCTTGACCGCACTGTGATTTTGGTGAATTCAAATTCAAATGGGTGGGCCTATGAAGATATTGTGATTCCAACGGATGTTGAATCGCTTTATGGTGAAACGAATGATTTCCAATTTACCGATGGTACTCTACCGAGTCCGACTACGAAGATACAACAAGTTCAGTCAGTCGAAATCTTTTTCGATAATGGAGATTCAATCATTGATGATGTGGTTGTGGTTCCAACGGATGGAACTCTTCGAGCCATTGAAGACAAAATCACGACTTCCAAGGGGCACTCCGTTTGGTGGCCTGGTTATGGTATTGAAAATTCATCTTGCCATGTAGGTAACTGTGTCAAGATGGAGTTTCTTCTTGGGCCTGGGGAAATCGTAGTGTTTTCTTTCCAAGTTAAAGTCACCAGTACTTCCTATTCATGGTGGGATCAGTCCGCTCGTGTTGATACTCGTATTGCTGGAATTGGTGAACGAATTAACGTCGATAACAGTGGAACATTCAGCGATGCTGAGTTCCGTGCAGACGGTGAACATTTCCAAAAGTTCACCAACCCTACCTGGTATGATCGTGGTACTGATCGATATGGTGTTGACCACAGTTATGCAATCAATGCTCAACATCAAACAGTGATCGAAACAGCCCACCTCATATCGTCAAATCTCCCTGAAGGTCTACAAGACAACGCATACGCCTTTTCTCGAGCTGCATTTGATTACTTGCACGAGAGTGTAGAATACGACGAGAAAGCGCCTATTACAGCAAGAAATGGCCCACAATGTTTGATCGATAAGCTTGGTGATTGTGACGAACAAACCAATGCTTTCCTTTCCTTATTGCGAACCAAGAATCTTCCTGGATGGTATGTATTTGGAGCATTAACTCCCGATTATAAGAATTGGGAAGGGCACGCTTGGGGCTATATCTTACTTCCAATGAGTGACTCATGGTGTAATTCTCAAAACATCGATTTGAACACCTGTTTTGTTGAAGCATCAGTGGATGTCGTCAATAATAAATGGTTATTACATACACCAAATGCATATATTTCTTGGATTGAAGAAGCTGATTCGACGGGTACGCTTCTCAGCAATTACTATTCTCCTGGAAGGTATTCCTCTAACGGACTTGATCGAGCACCTCCAGTCTATTCGACTGTTGGTGATGTCAATACAGCGGGTGGACAATTCAAAGTCAGTGAATATCCAGAATCTTTCGTCAAAATATCTCCATTTGGCTTGGTGAAATGAATGCGAATCATAATTGGTGGAGCAGGACGGGTCGGGACCGATTTGGCTCGTGCTTTACGTGCTGAGGACATGGATGTCGTTCTCGTAGATTCGGATTCACGCGCTGTAAAAAATGCTCAGAATCTCGATGTGTTAGTGATTCATGGGGATTTGACGACACGAGAAAAACTGTACGAAGCCGGAATTGGCGAAGCCGAAGTGTTTGTTGCAGCTACCAATTCTGATGAACGTAATCTTCTTGCGTGTGCCCTTGCTCACCATGCACACAATGAACAAAGTGGTCCAAAAGCAAAACCATTGTTATCCATCTGCCGTGTTCGAAGTATGAATTATATCCATGAGCAAGATGAAGGTAAACTTCAGGAATGGGCAAAGGTGCATCACGTTGTTAATCCACTTGAAGGTGCAATTCGCCGACTTCATTCTGGCTTGCGTTCAGCCGCTATTGAGGAAGTCATTCCATTTGGCCATGATGCGTTTATTATCGAATTAGACGTTACGAGTAAGGCCACTCAAGTCGTGTTCCAAAGCCTTCGTGATGCGAGTAAAATGGTTGAGGGCGGAATGCCGTTGATTGTTGGTTTGAAGCGTGAAAGTGAAAAGAGCCTCGTACCGGATGGTGATTTCATGCTCATGCCAAATGATCGAATTGCGGTTGCTACAACAGGTCTTTCAAGTTTTAATCGTATTCTGAGCATCTTTGGTCATGAAGCAACTGATTTCCCAACCCAACCCCGAGTGGCAGTAATTGGTGCCAACAAAATCGGTCAACGTATTGCTGACGACTGGTTGAAAGCAGGTGCTTCAGTAACTGTTATCGAACGAGATTTACAAGTTGCAAATACGTTATCTGGCACTGATATTGGTTCAAATCCGTTACTGGAAGTGATTCACGGCGACCATTTAGATCGTGACATTTTGACTGAAATTGGAATTTCAGAACATCATATTGCTATAGCGGCTCTTGAAGATGATTTGGCCAGCATTGCTGCAGCTTTGCTTGCCAGTGATATGGGTGTGCAACGCACAGGTTTACTTCTCTATGATGCGGACTTGGTGAAAGTAACGCAGAGAATGGGTATTACGTTTGCAGTCGATCGTAAACGAGTGGCCGTCGATAATATGCTAGCACAAATTCATACCAAAACTGCAGGCGGTTATGCAATCTTATCCAATATCCCAAACATTATTGGAGTCAGTATGCCCGTTTCAGCGGATGCAAAATTTGCAGGAAAGCGGGTTCTTGAGGCATCGTTTCCTGATTGGATGCGAATTGCCTTTATTCAACGTCGAAACACGAACGGTACTTGGGAATCATTGCGACCTTCTCCGGACAAAACTTTGCTTGAAGATGACCGTTTAATCATTTTTTGCAGTCCTGAGAGAGTTGTAGAGCTCGAAAAACGGTTCAAGGTGTGAATAGAATATGCGTTTCGATGTATTATCTCTCATCCTCGGTTGGACGCTTATTGCGCTCACTTTGCCTCTTGTGTTCTGTGGACTCATCACATGGTGGCTCGATGACCTTCAAATGGCCCTTTACGCTTTCCTTGTACCTGCTATCGTGTCACCAACTCTCGGCATAGTCATGCTGAGTGTTTGGACGCGTACAGATACTTCTGAACGTCTACGAGACCGTGAGGCGTTTGCTGCTGTCGCATTGGTGTGGCCAATTGCTGTTTTTATCGGCTCACTACCATTCTGGCTCGGTGGTGTTTTTGTTGGACCTTTCACTCCGGATGCCTCCTTTGTAGATATCGCACGTGGTGCAGTGAACTCATGGTTTGAATCGATGTCTGGTTTTACAACGACTGGTGCCACAGTTATTTCTCATAACATGAGTCCAAATTGTATACCTGGGACAACGGTTGATTGTATCAATGCACAACCTCGTGGCCTACTCATTTGGCGTTCACTTACGCAATGGTTTGGTGGTATGGGTATCATCATGCTTGGAATGATGATTCTCTCTCGAGTAATTGGTGGAGGGATGGCTCTTGCACGTGCAGAATTAACCGGTCCCTCACTCTCTCGACTGCGACCGAAATTGAAACAAACTGCTTTTGCTTTGTGGGGGTTGTACATATTCCTTACCGTTTTTGAGTTCTTGCTGCTCTACTTTACAGGTGCCATGGATCTGTTTGATTCTATTAACCATGCTTTGACCACCATGCCATCCGGTGGTTTTTCAACGCATGATGCAAGTATTGGATTCTATGACTCATTCTTAGTGGAATCGATAATTATTCTTTTTATGTTCTTGGCAGGGGTTAATTTTACGCTTCTTTGGTTCATTCGTGATGGAGACTTCAAGAGGGCGTTTGGTGATGAAGAGTTCCGAAATTATGTCATCTATATCACCGTTGGAATTCTTGCAGTATTCATTGCCCTCTTAGCCTCTGGGACCTCGGCAGGTAGGGCACTCCGAGACAGTATGTTCCAAGTCGTTTCATTTGGCACCAGTACGGGATACACTTCGACGAACTACATGGATACATCTTGGCCATTGGTCACACATCTGATTATATTCATACTGATGATTGTTGGAGCAAGTGCTGGTTCAACTGCTGGTGGCTTGAAATTACTCCGTGTCACACTGGCCTTCAAGGTTGCAATGAGAGAATTGGTCCGTATTGCACAACCAAGAAAAATTGACCAAATCCGTATGAATGGAGAGGTTGTTGAACATCAGCAAATCAGTTTGATTGTAGGTATGTTGATCGTTTGGATCGGATTATTTGGTATCTCTAGTATCCTCTTGGCTATTTTCATGCCGGGGGATTCCTTTGAAAGTATTACTACTTTAGTCGCCTCTTCACTTGGTAATACTGGTCCGACTCTAGGAGATTATGGCCCGAATAACACTTGGGCAGGAATGAACTCCGGTGCCTTACTGATTACATCCGTTTTGATGTGGTTTGGTCGTCTCGAACTTTTGACGGCAGTCATTCTTCTTCATCCTCGTACATGGAAAAGAGAAAAGCGTGTTCAATCCGACCGTGCGGCAATCGCTCTTTTCCGTCGACTGATGGAAGATAAGGATGAGAAGAAAAAACCTGAATGAATCAAAAGAGCTTCATTTGACCGTTTGACGAACCGTCTTCTTCATCTTTCTTTTCTTCAACCTCTTGTTGTTGTTTTGGTTCAATCTCCTCAACTCTTAATGGTTCAAATATTTGTTCGCTCAATTGCTCTTCATAAGCCATTTCATACTTTGCAATAATCTCTTTAGTGGCTTTACGAGAGAGCGGTAGGCCAGCAAGTGAGGCATGCTCTTCACCAGTGAAACCATATGCGAGGGAGAGTGTAAAGTCTCCAGAGTCGCCGAGATGAGGTGTGTCTTTGAGCATAGCAGAAAGGAAGGGGAGTATTTCTTCTCGAAGTGCTGATGAACTCATACCAGAATAACTTCCCATACGTTTGAGAATTGATGGTCGAGTTCGAGTTGATTGCCGTCGCAAGAAGTTTGGGTATGATGGATAGATACGACTTGTGAAGGGTACGGTATTGGTGACTGAAGCAGAAAGACTTGCCAGTTGACCACTCCAGTACCATGAACGATGTGCAGTACTTCGAAATTGACCCATGTACATTTTGGAGGCCATCGAAAGACTGCGATTTCCACGGGCAATTGAATCTACTTTGGGAAATAAAGCGGCATTATTCCAATGGATCCAGTTCACCATATCAGGTGGTGATTTTTCTATAGAACGGCCGATACTCACGGCTTCTTCCGCCTCTGTTGCCCTGTATAACTTATCCAGTCCAGGAAACACCCCTTCCGATGTATCACGGCGCCCAGCATGTGCTTGATTGACCACCATTGCTTCGGTGATTGTTCCAGTTGCAGACGAGGAAAGAACCTGTAAATCTCGAACGAGAGCACGTAAATCGCCAGGATTATTGTCGACGAGGGCCTCGATGGCAGCATCATCGAATTCTAAGTTCTCTTCACGCAAAACTCGGCGTGCAATACGACGAAGCGCTTCATCACTGGCACGATCGAACGTAATGGTGAGGAGATGCTTTGTGAATCGGTCCCGAGTCGAACTCCATGACGAACCTCTCCCCCATAATCCCATGATCTCATTACAGGCTAGAATAACCGGTTGACGTGTTTCGGCAAGAAGGTTAAGCAACTCAGCTTTCCCTCCAGAATCACCTTTCAAAGAAACATCGGCCCCATTTTCATCTTCACCCTGCATTGCCTTTTCGATTCGATTTTGACTGACGGCCATCAACCCACCAGAGAGGTGGTCAACTTCATCGAGTAAAACCAGTGTTCGTTTCTTCTTTTCATCCGGGTTGTGAAACAAAGAACGATGGGTCGAACCGTGCGTTGCAACTTTTCGAATGGCTGCAGCGTTCCGTGCATCTGAGGCATTGAGTTCGATGACATTCCAACCCATGTCTTGTGCAATCGCTCGTGCTACCGAAGTTTTCCCGACACCTGGTGGTCCAACCAAGAGCAGTGCCTTCTTTCGAGGATTACCGTTCTTCCATTCATCCAACCAAGCACGAATTTTTCGACGTTGAACTTCATTGCCTTCTAACTGGCGTTCAGACGAGGGCCGGTGCCGCTCCGTCCAATCGGTAACACCAGCCATGGTTCGACAATTTTCCGAGGGTTCTTCAACCTTCAGTGAAGAATTTACCATTCTCACCCGAAATGGTGGTTTACAGTGAATCGATACGAACGCGGTGTTGTTCTCCAGAATCTCTGTCTCGAATGGTTACAGTTTGGTCTTCAAGAGATTGATGGTCGACTGTGATGCACTTTGGCACTCCGATTTCATCAGCTCGTGCATAGCGTCGTCCAATTGAACCACTGCTGTCATACATTGAAACGAGGTTCTGTTTCGAACATAATGTTCTGTGAATCGATTGAGCAAGTTCACCCATTCCGTCTTTTTCAAACAATGGGAAGACACAATAGTCGACTGGGGCTACATTCTCACTTAGTCGCATGATGGTGTATTCCTCTCCATCTTTACCAGTTTCGTCATAAGCATGGTCAAGAATATGCCAAATAATTCGGTCGATTCCAAATGCAGGTTCAACCACATGAGGAATGTACCATTCGCCTGTGATCGTCTCAGTACGTTGGTCACGTTTGACATGTTCAGGTTCTACAGTCACTTGTTCTCCACTCTCGAGTGAAACAAGGTGAGGGAATGAAGTCGTTGCTGGTAATCCTTCGACTGCGGCCTTTACTGCACCTGCTAATGCTCTAAATGCCGGTCCTGCTGTTGCCCCGTTGATGGTCCAACCATCTGTTTCAATCACTTGTGGTTCTGAAAACTCTCGTCGTGCCCGGAGTGATTTACCAGTTGCCTTTTCGTGAGACTCAAGGTCATAACATCCTCGGTGAGCAATACCAACACATTCGACCCAACCATAGGAACCATGGATTTCTGCATCCCAACAATCCGATGCATAATGAGCCATTTCATCTGCTTCATGTTGGCGGAATCGAAGTCGTTCAGAATCGATTCCAACTTTTACTAAAAAGTCAAATGTTTGAGCCATAAAGTATCCAACTGTTGCATGGCGAATGATATTTTGTTCAACGGCATCTTTGAAACTCATCTGAATTTCGCCTTGGCCGTCTGCTATGAGTGTGATCATTTGTTCACTCCATGGGGTGAAATCATGACCTGGTTCTTCATGAGGGTTGATGAAATATTCGAGTTCCGCCATATTGAATTCACGCAAACGTATCATTCCTTGACGAGGTGATATTTCGTTTCTGTAACCTTTACCAACTTGGATTGCACCAAACGGTAAACGTTCACGGTTATGACGATACAAAGCAGAGAATGAGGTAAACATACCTTGGGCTGTTTCTGGACGGAGGAAACCGGGTCGTCCTGAAGAACCTGCGCCAATGGTCGTATTAAACATCAAATTTTGAGCGGTGATTTCAGACCATTCAATTCCTTGACAGGCTGGACAAGGTGGTTGAGACTGGTCAAGAAGGGATTGGAGTTCATCTTTGGTCAACGAATCCGGATTTGAATGAAACGATTCGAGCAGTGTGTCTGCACGGCTTGCTTCTTCACATGAACCACATACGGTCATGAAATCCGAAAATTCACCAACGTGGCCTGAAGCCTCAAGCACGGCATAAGGTGTCACAGTTGGGCAAGAAATCTCGACAATATTCCCTAATGAAAGCCAGTGGTTGAGCCATGTTTGGTTCACTCTATTACGAAGTCGTCCACCAACTGGGCCGAAATCGTACAGACCTTTGGCACCACCGTGAATCTCAAAAGCAGGAAGTAAAACACCTCTTCGTTTGAGGACACCAGACAAACGCTCTAATCTGCTTGTATCAGGTTCTGTCATAGCCACACCTAAACACCGGTAGATGGACTGGCCTTTCAACCTCACCGTTCTTCAAGCATAAAATCGTCCAAGCGTAGCGTTAAGAATGACCGCCATTAATGAGAAACCATGGGGCAATCGATGGTCGCTATCACGGAACCGGATTGTACCGGTTGTGATTTGTGCATTTCGCATTGTCCATTTGAGGCACTTTTACCTCTTTCAAGCAACCCAGAGTTGCGTACACACAAAAAACGTCCAGTAATTGTAGTTGCATCTCAGTGTGTCGGCTGTCTTTCATGCATTGGGTCGTGTCCAACAGGTGCTTTACATGAAGTCCAAGTCCCTCTTGATGCTTCGCAGTCTGTCCTTTTACTGATGCCTCCTGCTCCTGAGACCGAACCTGTTAATCGTTGGAAAAAAGGTGGAATTGGCTGGGCATAAATCGACACAGGTTTACCCTTTCAATCGGTATGTTGATTTACCCGTTGCATACGAATGAAAACCACGGGACTGTTGAAAATAAATGGCAGATATACACTACTTGGATAATCCTCTGGAAACTGAGGAACTCTTGGAGATGCTCTGTCCTCCTGTTCGGAATTGGTTTAAAGACAAATTTCCAGACTTTACTGAACCTCAAAAATTAGCAATTCCAGCAATTATAAATCAAGAACACTTACTTCTTTGTTCCCCCACGGGTTCAGGTAAAACATTGACTGCCTTTCTCTCTATTATCGATCAATTAGTGCGCCGTGCATTGGATAATAAACTTGAAAAAAGAGTATATTGCGTATATATCTCTCCAATTAAGGCCCTCGCCAATGATATTCAAAGAAACTTGATTGGTCCACTCACCGAGATTTCAGAATCTTATTTGCCAAGTCGAGCACAAGAAATCCGTGTTGGATTGAGGACTGGAGACACTCCACAATCCGAGCGTCAAAAGATGCTCCGAAAGCCTCCTCACATCCTCATCACCACTCCTGAAAGCCTCGCTATTGCAATCACATCTCCACGATTCCAACCGATTGTCAGTGAAGTTGAATACATGATTATTGACGAATTACACTCTTTAGTTCCAAGCAAACGTGGTGTTCATCTCGCATTGACGCTGTCGTATTTGGATACATTATTGACTCGACCGGTACAACGTATTGGGATTTCGGCAACAATGGAACCTCTTGAAACAGTGGCTGAATATTTGGTATCAAGTGACGATCGAGAAAGTCGCGGGGATAATACTCGAGTTTGTATCGCTAAAATCTCGGGTTCAAGAGAGCTCGATCTCGATATTTTGCTTACTGACCCTAAATTCAGTGACCTTTCCGTTCTCAAAATTTTTGAAAAGAATGTCGAAGCAATAGCTGATTTAATTGCAGCCCACAATACCACATTGGTATTTGCAAATACTCGGAAAATGACTGAAAACATCGTCCTCAAATTACGCCCATACCTTGGTGATTTGGTCGCAGGTCACCACGGTTCAATGGATAAGAAAATACGATTAGAAGTTGAGAAAAAGCTGAAGCACGGTCATTTGCGTGCAGTCGTTACTTCTTCCTCACTTGAAATGGGTATCGATATTGGATCTGTAGATTTGGTTCTCCAAATCGGTAGCCCGGGAGATATTGCAACTGCATTACAGCGAATTGGTCGTGCAGGCCACCACGTCGGCGGAATACCTCGTGCTCGGTTTTTACCCTCAAGTGTTGATGACCTGATCGAACTTGCAGCCTTGCAAGGTGCGATTCAAACCGGTGAAATGGATCGACTTGATTTCCCCGAGAACTGTCTGGATGTCGTCGCTCAATTTATGATTGGTCTTGTCATTATCAATGATCTTGACATCGATGAGGCTTACGAAGTGATTGTCAATGCGTGGTCGTATCGGAATTTCAAATACGATGATTTCATTGAAGTTCTTGACATGCTTGAAGATGAACGCCGAATATGGATTGACTGGGAAGAAAACGTCTATGGCAAGCGTGGATATTCTCGTATGATTTATTACACCAACATCGGAACAATCGCTCCAGATAATTCCTACTTAGTATTCAACGCAGAAGGTTCAATTCTCGGACAATTATCTGGCTCTTTCGTATCGAATCTACGAGGTGGCGATGTAATCTTGCTCGGTGGGTCGACCTACAGGGTCACCAATATTCAGGGAACCCGTGTAAATGTGGCATCGGTAACAGGCCACCGGCCAACTGTACCTTCATGGTCAGGTGAAGCACGTTCACGTTCACGAGAACTTTCGAATGCTCTTTTGAGTCTGATCGGTCACTGTATTGTTGCTCTACGACGAGAACAAGATCCTCGAATATTACTTCGTGATGCATACGGTCTTTCATCCAGTGTAGCCAATGCCATTGCTCGCCATCTTGAAGAGCATTCTATCGATTCATTCCAAGTCCCAGATCCCAACCGTATTTTAGTTGAACAAGTGATTTCGGGTGGCCATCCTACGTACATGATCACCACATGTAGAGGAAGAGGTTTCAACACAGCCCTCGGATATTTCATGGCAGGATTGGCAGAATCGAATAATATTCAAGTCATTGAATTATCCTTTGACGAAAATGGATTACTCATTCGAACATCAGAGGAGGTTGACCCAGGACAAATGTACAAGGCGTTCAGAGATAATGACCACACTGAAGTCATTGAACGCTACATTGTGAACACCCAAATTTTTGCAAAGAGATTCCGCGAAGTGGCTGGACGTTCAATGATTATTCCAAAGCGAATTGGATCTGAAGAGATTAGTCCACAGCAATTCCAACAACGTGCAGACGCATTGCTCAACAAACACCGCACCATTGATGACAGCCTTCTCATGCGTGAGGCAAAGAATGAGATCATGTTTGGCGATATTGACATGAAGAGCCTGCAACAATTCTTGAATTTGTGTGTAACGGGTGATGCACGTATTGTCCACAACAAGGTCACTGTTCCATCACGACTTGGTATGTCGTTGTTCATGTCTGCATTTGAAGACTTGATGGCAATGAAAACTCGTGCCTTTTTGGTCAAGGACATCGACCCTGAAGTTCTTCGTCGTCTTCTCGGAACCCGTAGCCTGGCTACTGAACTGACTGCAGAACAACTTTCTAAATTCTATCTCGACAAAGCACCAATTCCTGAAAATGCTCAACAATTGTTTACCCTCATGTCTCACGGTGGTGGGCTTGATTCATCGTTCCAGAATCCATTGTATAATGATAAACTTCAGAACATCGAAATGGACTTACTACGTGAATGGGTTGAAACTCTTTGTCAAAATGGTAAAATCACCAAATTGGAAGGTACGGGTGCAGAAGAGTTAGATGGGAAATGGTTCAGTTCCTTCATGGCTGAAATACATGGAACTCTCGGTTGTCTTTCGGTCAATGGTGGCGGTGAAGTTGATGATTTACGTGAACTTCACATTGGAGGTTTATCCTACAAGGTTGCTACGGAGTTTGATGGAAGAGTCCCGACTGCATGGGAAGAGAAAGAACTGGGTGACCCTCATGAAGCCTTACGTGTCAAAATCATCGAAATGCTCGGAAGTGAAGGTCCACAAAC
>Ga0209711_10001178_pt1 | contig 25853 bp, 47 predicted proteins | sample ArcticOcean_MG_C_7_FD_187441 | JGI IMG/M metagenome (GOLD analysis project Ga0209711, IMG submission 187441) | Marine microbial communities from western Arctic Ocean - ArcticOcean_MG_CB11_88 (SPAdes) (version 2) | ecosystem: Environmental > Aquatic > Marine > Oceanic | place: Arctic Ocean...
GTAGTCATAGCACAATTTGTTGTGTTAGACCAATCTGGTGTAAACGAGTTACCTGGAACAGGATCGATACGTTTTACTGATATATAATCCATCTTATGCGTCCCTCGCTGCCGCTGCGTCCCAGCCAGGGAACATCGCGGGTTGGGTGTACACATGTTCTGCTTTCTTCTGCTGCTGCGCTCTGCGCGCATCGCCTGCTTTGCGTGCTGTGCGGAACTCCGCAATGGCTTCGGCGGCTGTGAGTTGCCGCTTGGGGGTGGTGATTGTTATTTCTCTCATATTCAGCCTTTCCGTATCAGTTAAGTAAGTGTATATTATACTACGTTTGCTAGGCAGTGTACAATACTATTTAGTTATAGTGCGGATAACTTTGGTGAATATATGGTTATAAGCTCATCCTTTCCTTTCACTTTGATATTTCCTATCTCATCGCACTTATATCCATCTGGAAGTTGATCTCGAGTAAATGACGATATGATAGTCTTATACTCTATATACTCGTGTCGAGCTGCTGTAGCTTCCAGTCTTGCAGCGAGGTTAACAGCATCTCCAATAACGGAGTAATCAAATCTGGATTCACTGCCCATATTACCAACAATACAATCTCCAGTATTGACACCAGTGCCAACATTAATGTCAGGTAAGCCGCGTTTCTTGTAAACGTCTTTAAGTTCATTTGTTTTAGCCTCTATTTCTATTGCTGATTTGACTGCCATTTCAGCATGATTTTCGCACGGTAATGGCGCATTCCAGAATGCCATTATACAGTCACCCATGTATTTGTCAATAGTTCCACCATTTGCTAATATGATCTTTGTCATAGCATCAAGAAATTCATTGACCAATTCTACTAATCCTTCAGGATCATCATTGTTTTTATAGTGCTCTGATATAGGAGTAAACCCACATATGTCCATGAACAAGAATGTCATTTCTTTTCTATCGCCACCTAGCTTCATAAGTGACGGATCTTTGATTAACATATTAACCATGTCAGGAGATAGATATGTACCAAACTGTCCTTTGATTTGTTGTCTTAGTTTAAACTGAATCCAAAAGTTATTAAAGCTGGCTTGAGCAAAGATTATTATATATAAACATATAGCAAAAGTCCAATCAAGGAGATACATTGAATTCGTCCACTGGTAAGATGAGAAAGCAACAACAGATGAGGCAACAGTCGCGGCGACGCCTAGTCCGACTACAGCAGAGAAATGATAGGCCGCTAACAGAATCAAAAGAGAACCAATCAGGATTACCACTAATTCCACCAGATCACTCCAATACGGCCTTATAATAGAATCACCAGAAAGAATCGTTGATAGCGCAGATGCTTGAATCTCGTGTGGAAATTTCAATCCTAACGGAGTTAGTATCTCCGGAACAATACCAAGAGCCGACACTCCAATTATAACAGTCTTACCAGTTAGATCTGGTAGGGTATCAACACCTGCCTCATACCTATCATGTTCTATAGAAAAGTTAATGTATCCGGTGCCATCTGAATTTGTTTTTGTATGTAGCTTTGGTGGAATAAATAGATCAACTACCCCTAAGTCTGGATCCGTATTAATAGTATATCCCTTTGTTTGCTTTTCAGCTCGAATGATCTCTACTGACAATGATGGGTATCTTTGATTATTGACCTGTACAACTAATGGAAACTTACGTACTAATCCGTCTACCTCAGGCGAAACATTAGATATACCTACACCCCACGCATAGTGTTCTATCACTTCTACGTTAGTAAGGATCTTATTGTATTCTTGTAAGAAATCCATAGGATCTCCAGAACCTTTCATTGCTGTGCCTACAAATGGAGCAACATCAGTTCTTCCTCTTGGATCGGCCTTTTGTGATAAGACTACGCCAGAATCTTTTATCCATGATTCGAACGCAGCGTCTCCACCGAATCTATCGGCCTCAGGAAATGTTATTGTGAATGCTTTAATCTCAGCGTTTGCTGTAATGAGATCGGATATTATTTGAGCATAGTATTGTCTGGGTAATGGAAATTGGCCCCACTTTTCAAGGGTGCCTTCTCCTATTTCATATATTACTACATCTTTAGACTTTTGTATTGGAATTGATTTAATCTTTGAATCGAATCCCATGAGTTTGATCTGTTCTACCCATGATATGTCCGAAACTCTAAGAAACAGGCCTAATCCAATAACTATTAAAACTAACCACTTACTTGTTAAATATTTCATATATATGCCCTTACCCACCCTGAATGATGTGTGTGTACACCTAGCCCGTTTGAAACCACGTACGTACAGTCACCTTAAACATACACATCTATGATCATTCCTTTAAGATAACTAGGAAAACCATACTTGTATCGTATAAATCTCCGATAACTGTTCATTGACCTTGTATAACACTCACACTACAGCCACCTGTCGTTAGGCAATTTTGAATCAAAGTATATGATTGATCTATTCCGCCTCTCTGAAATAAAGTTAAATCAGTTGGATATGTACCTCTTAAATCGATACTGGCTGCGTGATTGGCGTTATTGCCCTTTTGTCTAACATCTAAAGTATTGCCATCATTACGTGTTGTTATGTTTAGTGTCTTTGTACCATCACCCTGTTGTCGTAACCACATAGTATTATTATCACTCCAGATTAAAGAGTTAAACACATGTCCTGAGTTACTTCCACCACCATTTTGTTGAAATCCTGATATTGAATTGTTGTTGCCGTGGATATCAATACGAGCATAATGTCCACCTGATTCTTGGCCGTCATATGAGAACGTAGTATCGGATGAATTAGTTAATGCTGCGCCTTGACCCCATCTGATAGAATTGTTGTTTCCATCTAAGTGCCAGATTTGAATTTTATTCTCTGAGCCTGCGTTGTTCCATTGCTCAAAGTGTAATGAAACATTAGAACCATCTATATCGCACGAATTTACGTTATAACAATCAATAGTATTATCATTACCTGCTTGAGTAATGCTTAAATTAAAGTTATCTCCGGTCTGGACATTTTCCAGGATTATCTTGTTATCACCCGCTTTGGTTAATGATGATAACGACAGACTGGCCATCACCAACAGTAATAACGTTACGTTTGCCTTCATTTGTACTCTCCAATGTAGTGTTTGAGCCTATAGGTATTCTAGCAGAAATGACACCATTGACATCTCTGTAAAACCATATTTGTCCTGCACCTTGATCTATAATACTATTGTATTGTGTTTCTTTATCAAATCCTAAGCTTGTACCGGTAAATTCATTATTACCTTGTGCTGACCTAGTTCCTCGTTTTAAAATATCTACTTCTTCAATAGCTACCAACACGTCTTGTAAGAAATCAACGTCAAGCAGATCCATATCTAGTTCTGTAAATTCTAGATCATCATCTGCTAAATAGTCTCCTTCTAAATAGTCCGTATCAAGCTCATTAAAATCAAGGATACCACCAGCATCGTTACTTCTAGCTTGTGACTGCTCTTCTTTCTGTTCATTTATCTCTCTTGGTGGATTAACAATAAACATATTATCAATCATATTTAAATTAATGTTATCAAGTCGAACGGGTTGAGCTGGTCTTTGGTCGTAGCTCGACACCATAGTTGCTTGATAAGCTTCTGTCAATGTAACTGTTCCTCCGGCATTGATTACTGTAATCTCGCCTGAAGGTGAACAATCACCATCAATAGTACATTCTGTTTCTGGTAGAAGTATTACTAAACTCCTTCCAAGTTCATCAATTGATGTTGTAAAATCGGTCCCACGAACTTGTACAGTTGCGGTGGGAGTATCAATAACGATGTTTTCCTTAGGTATCAAACCTAAGCGTCCGGTAGTGAAACGCGCAGTTCCACTTACCATCTTCATTTTCAAACCACCATCGTTAGTAGCTTTATCATAGTAATAGTCATATATGGTTATTTCAGTATTTTCAGTTAACCTGACCTCCGACGTATCTAAAAAATCGATTTTTAATCGACCATTAGCCGTTTCGACATGATCCATCGGTTGAATAGAAACATCAAGAGCAGTTAGCACTACTTCACCATTCTGGCGAGTAATTCCACCGCTGCCCTTGTGTTCGCTTATTCCGCCAACTTTATCAGCAAAAACTAATGATGGAACTAGTAAACTAGTCGCCAGTATCAGTTTGCTTAATGTTAACAACTGCATTTTCCGAATCAAAGTCTGCATCTATTATTCCGTAACAACTAGCGATGCTTCCACCACATGTTCCTGAGGTTTGCAATACGTCTATATCACCTGAACTACCAATCCACTCCATAGTGATTGATTGATACGCGCCATCAGACTGAGTAGTAGCAAAGTTATTCGAACTTCCTATTACATCAATGTCCCATGTTACATCGTCAGAGTCAATATTAATATCCCATACGTTGCTTCCACCAGTGATATCGAGATCTAAGTTCAACCTTTCGGCTGAAGCTGCATATCCCCAATCAATATCAAAAGTGTTGCTGCTACCGCCAATGGCAACATCTACAACAGATGAATCAGCACTACCGCCATATCCTACGTTCCAATCCCATATGTTTGACGAGCCTGTTATAGCTAAATCTACATCAGTAGAGTCAAAAAGGGTTGGACCAAAGATTTGGTTTAAGTTACCAATCATATCAATATCCATAGTTACGTTGTTACCGGTTAATATCCAATCAGATGCGCAATCACCGCCAGTAATAGAACCACATAATTTATTACCATAACCGATTTGGTCAATAGTTAAATTAAGTGTATCACCAGATTGATCAAGCAAAATCTTGTTATCATTGGCTCCTGCGAACACAACCGCCGGACTTAATAAAAGCAAGAATAATATATAATTAAAATTTTTCATCCTCTTATTCCTTTGTTTGATGAAGATCGTTTCTTCCATGAGATCCATGGGGGTGGCGATGTCCATCTTTTATTACCCAATAGCCTTTATCGTGGCCTTGGTATATTAGTTCTAACACAGCGAGCTCAATAGTAGCTCTAAGCGACCGTGTCACTGATTCATTTTCTGTCATACCATCTTCTATTTCTACAAGCTTGGTTGACAAATCAATGAACTTAAAAACATCATAGCCATCCGCAATACTGAGGATAGTTTTTGACGCTTGTACATTTAATAGGATTTCTCCAGTTAAAGTACTCACCGCGCGTAAGGAAATAGTTACAACATCTCGGCGATATGCTTGTTGCACACCAATTCCAAGATATCGTGCACCACGACCTCCCGTCTCGACGTTAGTATCAAATCCTATGACACCTCCCTCAAGAATAATTCCAGCGAATAATAATGGTGCTAGACCACTATCATCTTCTTCGCCATATTGCTCTCTAGTTGTTCGAACGATTTGACGTTCTCGAGTTAAGGAATCTAACCCCACTCTTTCTACAACTCTAAACCATGAACCATTACCTGCTGTTTTCAATGCGTCGATTAACATCGTCGCTGAACCTTGAGTAACGGCTGTGGAGAACATCGCAACGTCTCCTTTTTGTTTTCTTTGACCAGTTAAATCATTAAAGCTATATACAGCAACAACTGGCATTTTTGCCGGGGCCGGTAAATCGTAAAGTTCCTGATATGTAGGAATCTTATTAATCGTTGGTTGATCTACACATACTAAACCTTTTATGCAACCTGTTGCATCGAGGCCTTCAATTGGCACCATTTGTGCGCAACTAGATAAAAGCAATATGAAGATACTAGTTACAATGTATTTCATTATCCTGTTCCAGCTCCCACAGGAATAACGATTGTAGTCTCTGAACCGTCTTCAGCAACAATTGTCATAACTATAACTTCTTCACCTTGAGTACAGGTCCATATAGAAGCATCGCATGAGGTTCTTTGATATGTAATCACATTACCTTCTAAAACAAAACTACCAAACGAAGATTCAGAGCATGTTCCTGCTGCTGCACCTTCTGCACTACATGTCGAAAACAGGCTATCTACTAACTGCTTTGATAACTGTGCATAAATCCTAGATTCTAAATTTCGCATGAATTTAGCCATTGTAGTATTTTCTGCGTCTCTTTTAGCAGCTAATATAGCCGCTTCTATATCATCGGCAATAGCCTTTCTACGAGAAAACTCTTGGTTCTCGATTGTAAGGTAATGCGACGAAGTGCCTATGCCACTAAAAGAAGGACTCTTGAACTTATGTACAAGTTCATCTCCTTCAACTATTTGGCTGAATAACATAAACAATATGAATATTGGCCAAAATGCGATTGAAAACCACACTAATGTCTTAATGCTCAATTCGTTTATTTTATCTAATATGTTCATCTTTTTTTCCTTCATTATTTAAATAGGTTTGTCTCTCTCTATATTCCAACACAACCTTAATTTTTTCTTGCAACCTAATCATATCCTGATCAAGCATTCTAACCTGGTCTATTAACCTTATAAGTCCCATATGCATTTCTTCTAGCTTGGGATCTAAATCATCATTAATAAACTTCCAAACATAATATACGAAATATGCTAAACCTACAATAGCAACTGTAGTAAAACCGTATTCAGCTATTAAAATAGCCGGATTTAAAGCATCCATATCAATCTCTTCTGACGTCTATCTTACCGTCTTCCACAAAGTTTTCGGACCTAGCTATCCTGTCAATAGGCGGTGTTAAGTCCAGCGCGCTAGAAACTAACATATCAATCTTGATAATTTCGTTGTTCATAGTCCGCGCTCTATTTTCTAAACTCTTAGTAAACATATTAAGAGTGTTTATTTGCTCTACAACTCCAGATAACATTTGTTTTATTATAGTAAATATAAAAAAACCGGATGCTAAAGCACCAGCAATGGGTAATCCTACATCACTTATAAGACCAAAGATATCTGTCATATATTAGCTAGACTTTGCTATACTAACAGCTTTAAGTCCTGCTCCGCCTTCAAGTGTATCAGATGGCATCTTGCTTATAAGCTCGATAGCTTTAGATGGAATTGTCATTGTTCCAATAACTGTTGATCCAGTTTTTTGTGTCATGACTAAGTCACCTGCAGTACTGTTATACACTCTTACTAAAGTAGCGTTATTTAATGCAGTTGCAGAAGTCAGATCTCCTTGAGCTGCCATTAATTTAATTTTCATTGTTTATCTCCTATTAGATATTTTCTAAGCGCGACATAAGTCTTTCCGCTCGGTTAGTTACTTGCTTATGCCATCTAGAATCTCTTCCTTCAACAGCAGCTTTTTTCCAATCACCACTATGCAAAGCTGCATTGTGATTTTTAAATTGTGATAATCTTGTTCTACCCATATTAAACATCATATTGGCTACAACCTGTTTTACTTCTTGAGGATATCCCTCCCAACCTTGATGTAAGATTCTACAATCGCTGAGTACTGATTGGACGTCTTGTTCAAAACATTCGATTGTTCTTTCTTCGGAAACTGCTGTTCCGACAACTTGCCCATACTCCGGATCTGTCTTAAGGACCAAGTGTCCAATTCCGAAAGTTGGGTAGCCCAAATGGTCTGTATAAATTTCATTAATCTGACCCTCATCGATTATTAATGTTGCTCTTAATTGATCTACGTCAATATTTTCTATTTCTCTTCCCATAAACATAATTTACTCTCCGTTATTTATTTATATATTATCCAAAGCCTTTTTCGCTTCTTATTGTTCCTGCTGATATTTGATTGATTGAAAGTGAGGAATCAGTAGTTAATCCATTCAACCAGTTAGTAGCTGTTCCAGGGAGCATTCCAATGTTCTCTGTTCCAGGTCGCGAGTTTTGTTCGAACCAGTATACTTCATTAGTATCTGTTATAGCTCCTCCGATAGTTCCTTCATAAGAACCTCCAAGAGTTTTCGCGTAGTCTAGCCAAGCCTCACACTTTGATAAAAACGCAGTGCTTTGATCGCTTGTTAAATCTACTAAAGTAATTCCAGTTCTCCAACTGTTACCTAGGTTGCTTAGTAATTTTTCATTTCCGTAACCTGTGCATCCTAATGTTCTAATGATAGAATACTCACCATCTCGCATTGTAAAGAAGCACCACGCTTCAACCGCATAGTCAACGCCAAGCTCCACAAAACAATTATAGTCAGGCCCTATTTCAGGCCAGACTTCTTTGTCCATGTCTGAATTTGCAGGAATTTTAATAGTTCCGGTGACATTAGTGTTATCTGTCGGTTTTATATAAGTAGTAGCACTATTTGGTACAACTTGACTTAAAGTGATGTCACTTTGAGCCAGTGTAGGCAGTAACCAGCCTAGTGTTCCGGCCTTTGTTCTTGCCGCCCATTTGTGAGTTTCGAGTTGTGCACTGGCCTCTGTATTACCTAGATATGTATAATCAGAAGATGACGGGAGGAATAGATTAGTAATTGCATTTACAACTACGTCAGGTTCAAAAGTTCCTATAATTCCTGTCACATAGTTAATTTCTGCAGAAGTGCCTCTTGGTAAATATCCACAGGCAGCAACTTGATAATCGCTTCCTTCGTTATCGGTGAGTGTAACCTCTTCATTCCCAGTTATAAGTTGCACTGTGTGTCCTTCGTCAGTAAGTAAAGGAACTAAATAATCTAGTGTTGTAGGTAAAGCTATTAATAATATTTTCATTTTAATTTTCCTATGAGAAAGTACATGTATGTGCGCCCGCTCCTAAATTTGAGCCTGTGCCCTCATTAGGCCATTCGAGATAAATAAACCCGTCGGCATAAGTTGAGCCTAGAAGCGTGCTGCGTTCTAAAGTAATGCTTCCTACCATATACCTACTTAAGACAAGCTTAGTCCACCATGTAGTATTAGAAGCAACGCCTGACGCATGAGTAGCCCGAAATATGTAGGTACTTGAGATACCCCTAAACTTCATATCTGTTATAGTCAGAGTCTTGTTCCAGTCAGTGGATCCCGATGCCATTGTAGCTACAGTCGGAGAACTATTATGTACTCCATAGAGCGTAGTACTCTTAACCCCTGAGTGTGTCTGGCCCGTGAAAGTAAAGACTCTATCGGTAGCAGAAGCACCATACCATTCGTTAAAAGCCATAGAACTATTGGCACTTTTCCCAATCAATCCGCGGATGTCTGCATCGTTTAAAGCAGCAGCTGAAGCACTAGTTCCACCTGCTTCAACGTGAATATCGTTTAGTGATATTTGACCTGAAGTTTGTAATGGCATTTAGTAATCTCCTAGTAGTTCTGCTTGTGCAGCAGTGGTTTCTTCTCTATTCATTTGATAATCTCCGTAATTATGTCTTCAAATTGTTCTATCTTGGCAACTCTATTTGGCCAAAGGATATATTCCTTTTCAGGATTTTTCTTTAAATTTGTTAAGAGAGGTAGTATAGAATTATAAAGCTTATTTAGCTTATCTTCTAATTCATGAGCAGTTGCTGAAGCGTCGGATGCTTCTGTTTTAACTGATTGTACAGCTTCAAGTTCGTTTTCATCGACGGCAGTAAAGCCGAAATCAAAGTCTAATAGGTCACTCATATAATTCTCTCCTTTACTGTTATTTATACAAGTAAAGAAGCTAAACTGAGATTTTAGGACGCTGAGTGGTACTCAGGCATTTGATAGGAAAGAGTTAATTCTTCACCAGGTGTTAGATCTCGCAATGTTTCAATTGTAAAGAATCTGTCACCATGATCGTTAATTCCTTCGTGATTAACACAACTTGGTGTGTCACTATGATTGGGGAATCCCCCTAATGGAGTTCTTATCCAAGAATCATGATATAAAATTCTTATGATTCCTAAATCTGTTCCTGCAGGGATATTGGTCTTTGCAAATAAGCCTAGTCCGTCGATGTCGCTTTCTTTAACGGTAACTGTAGGTGGCAATGGCCTCCAAGTGTTTCCAAAATTAATCGTCATCTTTTTCACCCTTTATTTGTTTTAGTATTTCTATTAAATCTTCAATTGTTTCTACATCTGTTTGATTTTCTGTGTCTATTTCGACATTTATATTTATTTTCATATTTATTTATTTACATAAAAGCTTTCGCCACAACCACATTCATCACTTACATTGGGGTTTACAAACTCAAAGCCTTCATTTAATCCTTTTTTTACGTATTCTAATCTTGTACCGGTCAAGTGTATCATACTCTTGACGTCGACAAATATTGATACGGTATCATCACAGCAAAGAACAACATTATCGTCGTCATTTGCCTTATAACAAAATTCTAATACATATGCCAATCCGCTGCACCCGCTTGAGCGAACACCCATTCTGACACCAACGGTTTTCTCAGGAAATACTACTGATCTTAATCGAAGTTCTGCTGACTCGGATACTGTGATCATAGGCCAAATAAGCCCCAACCATGATTTGCTATAGCGTTAAGTATAATTGCAATACAAGTTGTCATGTGAGTAAACCACCATACGGTTCTAATTCCCGCAATTGTATTTGCTTGTTTATCCGTCTCACCAACTTTTTCACCCAGACTCTTGGCCCAGATTCTCCACCATTTCTTCATTGTATCCATCCTATTATTATGTTAAACATTATAAGATAAACACATAACAAATTTGACATAACTATAAATGTTCTTATCGCTGATATTCTGTTTTCATTTTGTACGTCATAACCATCCTCTTCGTCAAAAGATCCTAGTGCGTGTTTCCAGATGGTCCAGAGCTTATTCACTTTAGATCGTCTGACCTCTACGAACAAATTCGTTACGGATTTTCTGTTTTAACTTAGGTGTAGTACCGCCTGACTCATACATCTTTCTCATTTCGTCAATTGATGTACTCTTAGCATACGTATGAGTTACGGTTTTTTTGTTTGTCTTTCTGTCTACTATTGTAGCAGAAGGTTTTAATTTTGTGGGCATTTTAAAATTCTCCAGTGATATATTTATATATATCTTTCCACTTCCAATATCTTGGAATATCTCCATCATAATATGCATTATGATCATGAGCGACTAATATTGAATCTAACCCTAAAGCTTTTCCAACCTCTGCATTTTCCGGCTTATCTTCTACCCAGAAACATCCTGTTCCTTTGTATTCGCTCAAAGCTTTGTCTTTATCAGCTCCGCATGGTAAGTATACGAAATCATCCCATACTTCTTTACCGAACAATAATTCAAGGTTTTGGGTTCTTAATCTTTGTGCATATTTATTTTCGCTTAAAGACGTTATGCAATGGAATTTATATCCATGTAACATATTAAGTCTTTTCATGTAATAAACTGCATCTCTCAAAGGTGGCAAAAATGCAATCACCGCTGATTCATTAAATTCTGCAACCATTGAACTGCCTAGTTCTTTCGAAATAGCAAATCTTTGGCCAACATTATATTGCATGGCATCTTCTGTAGGATACCCTCTGTGGTTCATCCACTGTGTAAATGAGTATTCCCAATCACACAAAACTCCATCACAATCTACTAAAATTATGTTCTCTTTCATATTATCTCTCAATGAAACACTCTTTCCTTTCCGTCAATCACTAACTGGTCGACGTGAATATTACCTCTCAAGTCTATGAATCCTTGGCTAATAATCAACTCACAAAGTTGATCCCAAGCTCCATCTTCTTTAGAGACCGCTAAATCTACCATCTTTTCAGTGTACAATGGCACTTCGACTAGTACATCTTCATTGACGACAAGTCTTCCTTTTATAATATTTTTACTCATTTCTTTCCTCATTTATAAGTATATTATACCATACTTTGCGAGGAATGTACACACTTATTTTCACTTTATTTAAAATATTTTATTAACATTTCAAGCTTATCGTGATATTCTGCCATATGTTGAAGCTCTTTTTCCAATGTTTCCATTTGATCAGAGTGTTCACCCACTGAGACGTGGTTGCTCAATATAATATCAGCATTCAACTTATGCTTTTCAGCCTGAGCTTCCATATACTTCATTGATACTTCTATCATTCTATCTCTTAAATTTTTCATGCTACGAACTCCTCTCCTGGATTCCATTGACAACCAGTAAGACCACCAGCTTGTAATGCCTGCAATGTTCTTAACACTTCATTAGCATTTCTACCAGTATCTAATGCATTAATTGATGCATGTTGAATTACTCTATTTTTATCAATGATAAATGTTGCTCTATAGCAAACTCCGTTTTCGTCATCGACAATGCCTAGCTCGTGAGATAATCCTAATCCGCAGTCAGCCGCTAAAGAATGTCTGATATTACCAATCATCTCATTATCTTTTTTCCAAGCCAACTTACAGAATTCATTATCACCACTAATACCAATCACATTAGCTTCATCTACTAGCATATCCATACCAGCAATTTCCGTTGGACATATGAATGTAAAATCTTTTGGATAAAAGTAAATCACACTCCAGTCTTTTTTTAATGGCATGTAAGGTTCATCAACACTTACTTGCACAAATTCATTTTCTTCGTTTACACCATTTAAAACAAATGGCGGAAACTGTTCTCCTACACTTAACATATATTATCTCCCAAATAATTTTCTTCGTTTATATTCAGCTATAGTACTTAATAGCTTTTCAGTCCAGTTATCACGATGCTCAATAAAAACTTGAGCTCCCTGATCTCCTGCGATTAAGGTTACCAATTGTGTAATAGGCATACCTGTTCTTTCTTCCCACATAATCGCGTATGCAGTTTCTTGTGTAAAATACCCTTCGCAATACGATTTCTTTTTAGGTTTCGCTGAGGTTTTGTAATCTATAATAGAATTTTTGCCATTCCATACACCAACACAATCTACTCGACCGGCAACACCTAAGTGCTCTGAATAAAGCGGTGCTTCTTGAGCATACACTTTAGAAAGGTTATAATCAATTATATCTTTTACTTCCATAAAATTAGATTTAACAACTAGATTTGCGTCTAGAAAATAATCCTCTTCGTTATCGACATATCTTTCTAATACTTCGTGAACTGCCGTACCCCGCGTTGATGCTCTATGCGATATTCGGTTGGCTTCTTCATCACCAACTCTTGCTCGCCATCTTTGAATTGCTTCTTCGCTTAGGATCGAAAGTACTGTTGTAATAGAAGGATACCTAACACCATTAGGGGCGGCATATTTTCTGCCAGTACTAGTAGTGTTTGCCACCATGTCAGTATAACCGAGGTCAATTGGTTCATGTTTAAAGTTTCCCATTTTCGTATAATTCCTTCGTCATAATAAAATCTCTCACAAAACCACTTCGAACAATGTCTTCCCATTTAAATTCGATGTGCTCAAAATATTTCATGTGTTTAATAATTTGTATAAAATCTTTAATGCCGTCTTTATCTCCGGCGCGTGTAAAGTCTGATTGGTAATAATCACCAGACATAATAAATCTACAATCTTCACCTAACCTTGTTATAACAGAGCAAAGCTCGTGATAGTTACAGTTCTGTGATTCATCAACTATAACAACTGCGTTCTTAATAGTCAATCCTCTAATAAAAGAAGTAGTAAGAAATTCAATTTGCCTTGATGAAACCATCTTACTCCATCCATCTGTATCAGCAAATAGATCATTAACGATTGCTTTATATGGAGCAGTGTAAGCGTCTTCTTTTTCTTCTTGAGTGCCAGGAAGAAATCCCATATCTCTAGTAGGAACTGCAGAACGTACAATAATAACTTTTTCATATTCTTTCTTTAACACAGCTTCTAAAGCTAGATATAAAGATATGAAGGTTTTACCAGTACCTGCAGAACCATCTAGGCACATGTGACTGCCATTAGCAAATGCAGTAAATGCAAGGTTTTGATTTTGCGTAAGAGGTTCTAATTTATTTAGGTGCTCTAGTCTCAAGCGTGATGGTTTCTTATTCATTTTATATCAATATTCCCTTTTAGTGCTGGTGGTAAACCACTTTTAATTCTTGATTGTACTTCTTTCCATCCGTCTCCAGCTTTGCGGCCGACAGATCCGGATATTTCTCCAATAACCATAGGCGCAGAAATAACTTGCTGAATATTTTTGTCTTTAACATATTCTTCCATATCAGCTATGGACATCATCTTAGTATATACTTCGCCAGAAGTAAGATCTTTAAAATCATATAAGGGCATAAAACCACTCCGGTTGTTGTCTTTTGGTCCAAACCATTTTGAACCTCTCTTGTTTTGTGCGATAGAAAGCTCTGTAAGACTTAACAGCATCTTCGAATATACATTCTGGATTTGAACTCATTGCTAATTTAAATGGAGTTTTATTATCGGTACGCGTAATTCCGTGTGGAGGATTGCGTAGAATGCTACGTAGCTTTAAATCAGTTGCATGTGTCTTTCCATATCTGTATGTGTATTCTTCACATAGTGCTACGAAATGACGATAATGCCAGTCATAGTTTTTACAACATTCACGGGTCCATACTGTAGAAGGATGATTATAGTGACATGCCTTATAAAGAATGTCTTCTCGATCATCGTCTAGCTTAAAATACTGTAACATAGATCCTGATTTAGAAGGTCTACGTTCCATAATACCATCAACCATTCTATGAACAGTAGATAGCATTTGAGCAGATTCTACAATCATTTTTACGACATGTTTGTCGCATTGTAATTGAGCTGCTTGTATCGGGTCATTGTCTAAAATAAATATATTCATAATGTATATTATAACACAATTCCAATCAAATGTAAACCCCTCAATGAAGTTTTTTTCACTGAGGGGTTACTTTTATTGTGCCTTGCTTATTGCCTCCATATCATCCAGGAAATGATTTAAATGCGCGATCTTTTTTTCCATCTTGTACGCTAACACATCTTTTCCTTTCTTAATTAATTTTCGTTGATAGTATAGTGCCTCATTTCTGTCACGTTTGAGGCGTTCAATTTGAATATAACTCATAAGCAATCTCCAGGTTAAAGTTAATTGAAAAACTATCATGATATAGATTGTATCGTTATATGTCTCCTATTTCTGTATTAAATTTGGAAATGCGTCTTTGATTAATGTCTTAGTAATATATTTGTATTTAAGATTTTTATCTTTGGCATCACAAAAAAGTTGTGCATCATCCGGGTGAATTGATTCGAGCAACTCTACGAATTTCGTTTCTCTTTTAAATTGGTTTAGATTTGGCGAAGCTGCTTTAACAAAGTTTCTGAATTTTGGATATTCAAACCTAAGTTCTCGAGCCTTTGATTTGCCTTCAACGTTAAACTTTTTAAAAGGAGGATCTCCTTCCGGTAAAGATAGTTGAATTACTTCATCAAATCCTATACGTAATATGTCTTTAAGAGCAGTACAATCGTGCTCCTGCAAATAAGCGACCCTTTTTCCTTTGGATCCTAGTTTGTTAGCTGCTGCTAATATTTCTGATATTAATGGTTTATCCATTATAAAATTCCTCCACACTTTCAATCAATAGATTGCATCTTTTTTTAATTAAATAGTTTAATACTTTCATTTTCATTGGGACTTTTTGTCCGTTAAAAGTATTTATAACATTTTCCTGAATAGTTTCTGGGATTTTAGCTAGATCAATCAGAGTAGTATTTCTTTGATAGTTTCTATATTCATCGTGCGTCATAACATCTTTTAGATTATCAGAGTTTTCAGCCCAGTATTGTATTTTTTTCTTAGTCATTGGAGTCTGACGTATCTCGTCCATGATAGCATTGTCTGGAGATAATACGTTCGGTATACCATCACCTTTATCACCACGACATATATGTTCAAAGCAATACGTTCTAGGATTGCTGTCAGTGACCATTTTCTTTTGAATAGGTGAATATTGTTTTACGTTGTTGTATTTGTGGAGTTGGATAAAATCTTTATCCGAAGATATGATCATGACTGGTTCGTGCTGACCAAATTCTTGAGTTTGCATTGCGAGTGTGCCAATCACGTCGTCGGCTTCACAACCTTCTAAATGAATAACTTTGTACGGTAGGTTTTGGCTAATCTCTTCTCTAATCAAATTTAAAATCCTAAAGATCTCGTTCCAGTCTTGGCCCGATTCAGCTCTATTCTTTTTACGATGTGCTTTGTATAATGGGAAATACTCTTTTCTCCAAGTATTCATTCCATCAACACATATTACCATCTGTCCATATTCGTTACGATACTTTTTATTGTACATGCGTATACTATTAAGTATCATGTGACGTATCATATTTTCATCATTTAGTTTTTGCACTATGATATTCGATAGTGCGATCTGGCTATAATCAAGTAAAATCATTCTTTAGTTTCCATTATTTGTTCATGTATAACGTCAAAGTAATCATGTAGAAAATGACTAACTCCTCCGTATCTCATTAGCATCGACGATATTAGATTTATAATCACAAACATATCCTTTGCTTCAGGAAAGTTGTTATCTCTAAAATCTATATCATCGAAGTGACTGCTTTCATTAAGCAGTAATTCTTCAATCATTAAATATACCAATTGTGCGGTATCACGACATTCATCAGTGAATTCTTCGTACTCACTTAAAATATCATCTTCCTCATCAGCAATCTGTCGCTGACGTTCCTTAATTGGAAATTGTATAATATTGTCTTTCATAGTGTATATTATAACACGCTTCTAATGCAATGTACACACTTATTTTGAAAAGTTTTTAACTGCATTCCCACCAATTCTGCAATTGATAATACCATTATAATAATCATCTGTTAATAATACCTCTCTATCAAACTGTTCTTTAGTTTCCATATAAGCACATTCAGATTTAGTTTTACACAAATAAAGAATTTCTCTATAAAAACATTCTTCCCCCATAGTGTTCACATCTTCTACTAAATGTTTATTGGAACCCCAATAGTCTTTCCAATCAGATTCTACTAATAACTTTTTACGACGCTTTCTCGTCTTTGTTACCGGTAATGTTTTTTGGCTCCAAAAAAATTTCTTGCCAACGTATTTCTTTCCTGAGCCACGGTTGGTTATCATATAGACAAAACCGTACACGTCTTCTGGAAGAAATTGTTCTGGCGGTTGCCATGCGATGCCTTGATAATGCCATGTCATATTACTCGTTAAAGTCTAGTTCTTCTAGAGCTTCATCCTGTTCTTCACCGCAATGTGGACAGAATAAAACGAGCTCGTCTTCGTCATGACCTATTATAGTTCTGTTATGACAATATTCGCAATTTACTATTGATCGTTTCATATGTGTTCCATCATTGATTTTAGTTTATCGTATCCACCAATTTTTACTCCGTCAACAGTAACTTGTGGAAACGTCCGTGCTTGTGGAAAAGTTTCTAGCATCTGATCTCTATTAAAATCGATTCCAAGCTGTCTATATGTGTATCTTAATTCTCTGTGTTCAACTAATTGCTTTGCCATGTCACAGTATGGACATTGCGGCTTTCCCCAAATTTCTATTTTCAATTCACTACTCCATTGATTGCCCAAAATGCTAAAAGCATAAATCCAAATACTGATACTTGAACTATAGATGCCCAAAATATCTGTCGCATTGGGTGTATTTCTGTTAATTTTTCTATTAAATCTTCGCTAGGTGACAAGTTTACTACTTGTAATACTTTCTTCATAAACTTAATCCGGATAATGCATCTCCATCAATATCCTGCTTTACTCCACCTGTTACATACGAAGTAATTTCTGTTTCTTGGGGTGCAACTTGGACATCACCACCACCGATCCATTTTTGAGTCCATGGTAATGGATTTGCTTGTGGAACCACATAAGGACATGGTAATCCAATCGCTCTCATTCTTTTACAACCGATCCATTCAATATAATCTGCTAATATCTTTTCATTGAGTCCAATCATTGAACCATTTTTAAATAGGTATTTTGCCCAGGATTTTTCTTGATCAATAACTTCTTCATAAAGCTTAATGCAGTCGCCTTCCATCTCTTTGGCAATTTTAGCAAAGTCTTTATCTTCTTTCTTAAGAAGCTTTAGCATAACTGTAGTAGAAGCTAGGTGAAGGTTTTCATCACGTGCGATGAGTTTAATAATCTTTGCGTTACCTTCCATCTTTTTTAATTCGGCAAAAGCCCAGGAACAAGCAAATGATACATAGAACCTAACACCTTCAAGAGCATTGGCACTCATCATTGCCATCCATATAGCTCTTTTGTGATCCATTGTATTTGTAGGTCCAGCGTTACACGTAATTAAATCGTCGTAATACTTTGCGATTGATTTACCACAGTCCATGATTTGTTTTTGATTTAGTAAGTCATCAAATACCATAGATGGATCCGGATACACATTGCGAATGATATGCGTGTATGATCTACTATGGATTGTTTCTGAGAACGACCAGGTTTCAATCCAGTTTTCAACTTCAGGTAATGACACAATAGGTAAGAATGCCAGGTTCGGTGCTCGGCCTTGAACACTATCAAGTACTATTTGTCTTTTTAAATTGCTCGTGAAAATATGTTGCTCGTTTTCAGTAAGAGCGTTGAAATCTTTTTTGTCTTTAGATACGTCGATTTCTTCAGGTCTCCAAAAGAAACCTAATTGCTTATCGGTAATTTTGTCTATCTGTGGATATTTTACTTCATCATATCTTTGAATATCAACCGCCTCGTCAAGGAACATTTTTTTTGTTAAGTGAGACTTTTTATTCTTCTTCAATACTGCCATTATCTATCTTTCCTTTTTTTCTAAATCGTTTGTTGTAGCCCTGCTTTATACTCTTGGTAACTCCAGGACTAGTTAAATACTTATACCATTTACGAGCAGGTGTTAGAGCATCATACTCTGACCCGCCTTTTAGAGGTATACGTTCCTTTTTCAAATCTTACAGCTTTCGCAGTCTTCATCATCTTCGTATGGAGTTTCAGCTTCTCCGTCATACGCATGATGTGTCTCGCCGTCAGTCATTTCGCCAGCACCATCAAAAGTGTTGAAGTAATAAAGCTGCTTTAACCCGTATTTGTACGCTGTTACTAAATCAGTTAACATAACTGACATTGGGATCTTATGATCTTCAAAATGCTCTGGATTATAGGAGGTATTTACACTAATACCTTGATCTATATATTTTTGAAGTATAGCACAGATCTTAAGATAACCATCAGGAGACTTTTGATCCCACAATAAGTCATACTTATTTTTGAGATGGTGGTAACCAGGAACTACCTGGGCCATGACTCCATCCTTACTCTGTTTGTAACTAACTAATGCACGGGGTGGTTCAATACCATTCGTACTATTAGATATTTGAGCGCTTGTTTCAGCTGGCATAAGTGCCATTAGAGTAGAGTTGCGAGGTCCCGTTTCTTTGAGCTTTTCTCTAAGCTCGTTCCACGGTAGTCTTTCTTTATGCTCTATTAAATTATCTAGCTCTCTTTTATATGTATCAATTGGGAGAACTCCACCGGCATATTTTGTGTGATTTTTTAACTTTATTTCACCTTTTTCTTCAGCTAATTGTTGAGATGCCTTAATTAGATAATATGACCATGCTTCCGCGTATTCATCTACGGTTTCAAATGCACCTTCATCGTATTTAAGTCCACGTTTTGCCAAGAAGTATGCTAGGTTGATAATACCAATACCTAGCGGTCTACGATTCATAGTTCCTTTTTCTGCTGCTAATACTGGATATGATTGATAATCAAGTAACTCGTCAAGAGCTCGGACTGCAAGATCACAATACTTTTCGAACTCATTGGGATGATTGATAAGGCCCCAATTGATTGCTGATAAAGTACATAGCGAAATCTCTCCATCTTCTGGATTATCTGATAGTGGACTTGTAGGTAAATCTATTTCGCAACACAGGTTACTCATACGAATAGGAGCAAGTTTAGGATCAAATGATCCATGCTCATTTGCATGATCTACATTCATTATATAGATTCTACCGGTATCTTTTCTTTGCTGTATTAATGTTGAAAATACTTCAGTTGCAGGCAATGTCTTTTTACGAACAGAACGAGCTTTTTCATATTTCTCATATAGTTCTTTAAACTTTGCTTGATCGTCAAAGAATGCTTCGTATAAACCAGGAACATCATTTGGATCAAAGAAGGTTATGTTGCCACCACTAAGTAATCTTTCATACATCAGTTTGTTAACTTGGAATGCATAATCCATATGCCTTACACGATTTTCTTCGATACCTTTATTGTTTTTAAGTACTACAAGATCTTCGAATTCGTAATGCCACATAGGTAGATAAACAGTAGCGGCTCCTCCACGAACACCACCCTGACTACAAGATTTTACTGCAGCCTGGAAGTATTTAAGGAATGGAATAAGTCCAGTATGAACTACTGAACCATCACCGACTTTAGAACCTTCGGCTCTTATAGAGCCTGCGCCAATACCAATACCAGCTTTCTTAGATATATATTTTACTATTGAAGTGGCAGTAGCATTAATAGAATCGAGACTATCGCCAGATTCGATAAGCACACAACTTGAAAACTGACGGGTTGGTGTGCGCACACCAGCCATGATTGGCGTAGGTAGCGATATATAGAATTGCGAGATAGCATCATAATAATCTTTGACATATTTCATCCTAATTTTTTCAGAGTATTTAGCAAACAATGTAGCTGAAATCATCATATACAATATTTGCGGGGTTTCGTAATGCTGTTTGGTTCTTCGGTCTTGAACCAAATATTTACCCCTGAACTGTTCCATACCTGCATAAGTAAATGAATCGTCTCTTTCATGCTTAATATAAGCATCGAGCTCTAATAATTCTTCGCGGGTGTAATCTTGCATAATAGCCGGATCATACACGTCGCGATCTATATTATCGATAACAACTTCAACTAATGAATGTGGGGTATATTGACCATAGACTTCTTTACGAAGCTTATAGGATACTAATCTAGCCGCAACGAATTGATAATTCGGAGTATGATCTGAGATCAACTCAGCAGCAGATTTTATAAGTAGCTCATGAATATCATAAGCGGGGATTTTGTCGTACAGTTGGATATTCGCTTTTATTTCTATTTCAGAAATAGAAACACCGGAAATATTTTCCGTGGCCCATTCTAAAACCTTGTGTACTTTTTCTAAGTCAAAGTCTTGTGATGTACCATTGCGTTTGGTTACGTGCATCGTCATAAGTGGTTGTCCGTCATTCATAGTCAGTTAATTAATTAATAATGTATATATTATAACACAAAACTCAAGGTTTGTAAACGTTTATTTTAGCTTATTTCGTTTTGCTTAAGTGTTTTGCAATTTGTCGTGCATGGACTTCGAATAGAGTATTTACATCTTCTTCCATAGCATCTATTCTATCTATAAGATCTTCATATCCATCAAAGCCTTCTAATCCACACTTATTATGTGCCATGCTTTCTAGTATATCAATTCTTTCGGCAACAATAGGATATTGCTTTCTAAATTTAGCATCTTTTTTGGCTAACTCTAAATCGTACTTTACAGCAAGATATTGCATAAACGTATCTACTTTCTTTTGAAACCAGATACCCACAGTAGTACCTTCAAACCATTTGTAGAATGAACTACCAATGATCGAAGATAAAATCGATTTAAGCGCGAGGATTATTAGCCAATTCACATTACTTCTCCTTAGATAGGGTCTTTAACGCTTGAACATAATTTGGCATACCGTGATCTACAACTCCATCAAAGAATTTAAATCTTTTCCATGAGTTAACGATACCATAAAATGTATCAGCCCATGTAGGCTTAAGTGCCTTTAAACCAAATCTGTCAAAGTAAATCATAGTACCGTGATGTCTAAATCCTAACCAAGCTGGTGGGATTCTACATACGATATCATTGTTATTCATAAATCTGTAGTGATCGCATTTGATATTTTTGATGAAGTGTTTTCCACCAACTCTTGGAGATCCAAATGTGAAGAGCTCAGTAGGCGGATATCGCGTGGCACTAATTGTAGCCATCGCAGCACCGAGACTATGCCCAGTGAAATATACATCTTTGCGAACCTTTAGTTGGTCATTATGTTCTAGTTCTTTTACAATGTCCATCCAGACATCATCTACTTCTTGTTGGAAACCGCCGTGGACTTTACCACCTGCTTTGGCTGTATTTTTAACAACCTTTAAATCTGCAAGTACGTCATTCAGCTTGGAAGGTTCGGTTCCTCTAAAAGCAAACCATAGATCATTTCTATCTTTTGCAATGAGTACTTCTGCACCATCCCTACTAATAATTTTACCTGAAGCAAACCCTAGTTTTTTACATGCGGTATCTGCTGGTTTTGGATTCATATATGCGATAGCCGAAAGTTTGGCAGCTACTTGTGCCCTCTCCCATACAGTCATTGTTTCTTTCATTCTACTTGTCGCCATCTTTTTTCACCTCAATTGCTGCACCTACTGCAGGCTTATCTTTTATTGTTACATTTCTATAGTATATTACTACTTCTCCTAATTGCTTGATATACCTTTTTAGTTCTTGCATATCTTCTGCCATTACTTTATAATCACCTATAGTTGTGGCAACGAAAACAATCTCTCCGTTATTTTGTTCTTTCATCTCATCCATGAACCTATCTAAATAGGTATAACCAATAGGCCATTCAGGATTCTCTGTATCTTCTTTAGCGCATGCTTTAGGTCTAAATGTCTCATGAGTGCCATCGTCTTTTACAATGTGTTCACCCTTCTCATTTAGTTTCATCTGCTTTGCGCAAGGGTTAGCAATCTTTGCTTCGGATACAACATACCAATTAGGAGCAGTTAAGTCCACAGGCCTTGGAAGATCTGGTTGCATAATTTCTATTTCAACCGGCTTAGAGATAATCTCTATTTCCTTAGTTCCTAGTAAAGAACAACCACTAGTTAGTGCTAGTAGTATCGGTAATACTGTATAATTTCTTAGTATCATCTTCTAATCCCTCCATCACGTCTTGACTGCCTTTATTAAATCTACTTTCCATCAGTCCTGGCTTTTTAATTGCCAGCATATCTAAATTGTGTCTTGCGAATATCGATAAATATTCCGCCTTTTCAGCTTCAATCGCTGCGTTTACTCTACCCATATTAAGTAAAGCCTGTCCTTGTTTTTCAAAGGATTCTTTCATCGCCTCGAAAGCAGCTTGTTGTTCAGCTACCGCACTTTCAAGTGCTGCATTATTAGATACTAGTGTTTGGTTTTCCTGGTGTAACCAGTAACCACCTAGGCCTAGTATCAATATTATTCCTATCAATAATTGATTCATTAATCTTGTTCCTCTATCTTATAGTTCAATCCATCCGCGCCCGCGAACTTCACTCTTCGGCCTTCTTCATCTATGAAGACTAAAATTTTCTCTTTCTCAGTTATTATTTTTGGGACGTTTTTAAAGACTTGGTCGTCTCCGTCGCCATATACAGCATTATAAGATACCGTAACTGTATGGAAGGTTTGAAACCATGATTTAATCCATATCCAAAATCTGCGTAATGCATTTTTTATGCCAATCAATAGTTTCTTCACTTTATTCATATTAGTATGCTAGTCTGTTTTCTAATTGACTCATTGCGTAATTAAAATCAGCGTATGCCTTTTGTACTTTTTTAAGATCTTTAGATAGTTCGCCAGCTCCTTCGCCTTTCTTATCAAGCTTTTCTAGGTTAGCCAGATGTCCTTTAAGACTTGCTGCTTTTTTAAGTATTTGATCTACGTTTTTGTCTTTAGACTTATCAAACGAATCAGCTTCTTTTAATGGTGTAGTTCCTTCTTTTAAAACAGATATAAGGTTGTCAATAAACCTCTTGTCGTCTTTGTCACTACCGCGAAGATCCGCCCATATGAGAATTTCATCTTCAACCTTTAAAGGGAGTTTTTTGCCCTTGCGGACAGCATCAAATGCTCGCTTGTGTTTTTTTACTATTTTTACCCATTCAGGATCATCGTCGTGTAACCTCATGATGTCGCGATAGTCTTCTTTAACTTCTTTTGATGGTCTAAAATCTTTAAAATCTTTCATGGTGTTTCCCTTATAGTTTATCGACGTCGATTCCTAATACTTTTTTGATAGCCGCTTTGAGTTTCTTCTCGTCTGTTCCCCAATGCTTGCTCATATTATTAAACTTTACTGTGGTTCCTGACACATTAACATCACGGCCTGATACATCGTATCCAGCTTTTTTAAATGCAGCTTCTACGTCACGTCCGTATGCTCGGTTTTTAAGCTCGAGTTCAGTTCCTCTCCAGTATCTAAAATCATACTTAGACAGTTCTTCTTTTAATTGCTCGAATGTTTTCATGTCTAATCCTTTATCTTATACTTTTTAATAAGTATTTCTTTAGCTTGATGCATCGCCATATTTGCAGCATCTACATTTTTTATTTTATCAAAGACGATATCGCCGCCACCGTAATCAAAGAACCTTTCAATATCTCTTAGACTTTTAGGTCTGTCTTTCTTAAGAGCTTTTTCAAGAGAAGGCATAATCTTTTTTACATCAGAGTTTACATTTTCTTTAACTTCTTTTTTGGACTCAGCAGCTTTTCTTCTAGTTAAAATCCTTTCGACAAATCTACGGCCGGCTTTGGTTCGGCCGTCATAAATATCTTTCTTTTTCTTTTTCTTGTCGTGAACTGCGTCTGATGGCATGTTTACACCACCGCCCCCAACAGAGTTGGCTGCTGCGTCTTCCCATACGTCTCTAAATGTTTTCATCTTTTTATATCCGCACTCGTAATGAGTATTTGTTGTTTAGTTAAAACGTGTTCAACCTGATAGACGTTTAAACCAAAAATAGAACCAGTAGGTTCTGTAAATTCTGAAACGTTTACCTTTGTATTTATATTTGCTATTATTTCAGCGGTGTTTGGTGAGGCAATTTCTTGTACTAATATGTATTCACCAGGAGCAAGTTGGTTATTTTTATCAAACCAAGATGCACTTTCTGATATATCAATGGATCCATCAAAGTCTCCAAATATATCGTTTAAAACTTTTTGTAACTGATCATCGTCTAGACCAGTTTCTTCTTTTACCAGGAACAATGCAGAAGCATATGTTGCTAGTTTGGTTCCAAGTGATCCTGGAACTTTATTAAGTAATCTTTTAATGTTAAATACTAATCTGTGAAAAATAGTATACGCTGACTTTTCTTGAGGCGTTTTTCTGTCTGCTTTTTTCTTAAGTATTTTACCGTTATTATCGATAATACCTAATCTATAAGCTTCCATATTTTCCCATGATGTAACTAATAACTTTAGAAACCTAAAGGCATAGAATAAGTCACCAGTTCTTGAGATTATCCCCATTAAAATTTCCTTAATCTTTCGATTACGTTTTTGTCTAAAGGTATTTCTACCTTATAGTCTTCTTCTATATAATTTAAGAACACTAAAAATGTTTTCAGTACCGAGTAATGCTCTGGTTCAACTTTAAACCACATCATTTTATCGGCGGCAGAAATACCAAACACATTATATAATACTATAATGTGATTTAGTATAAGCCTTTCCTGTAAATCACCAGATTGTTCATAACGTCTAAGTAATCTTTTAAGATACTTAAACCTAGTTAAATCTTCTTTAAACTCTTCGACCTCAATACATTCCGGATTATTGTAATGGTGTGAGGCGAAGAGCTCAAAGTTCCTACTTGTCAGTTTATCAAATATTTTCATCATATAATATCTATACTAGATAATTTTAGCTATATTCTTTTTGCAGCTCTTTAAAAGTTTTACCTTCAAATCCCATAAAGTCTTGGAAATACTTAACTAGGTTCTTTTCATCACCAGTAAATATACCAGCATCTGAACCCATCATACCATCGCCTTTACCTTTTTTAAACGAGATTTTAATCTTCAGCTTCTTAGCAGCTTTGTCACCACCAACATTTTTCATTTCGTCCGATTCAAAAGATGTTCTGATTTGAGCTTCTGCAATAGTACCTTCATCAAAAGAAACACCACCAAAGTATGGCCCAAGGCTACCTTTTGATAAAAGTGTTTTAACTTCAGCTTTTGTCATACTTGGATCATCAAGCAAAAAC
>Ga0209711_10001180_pt1 | contig 25815 bp, 34 predicted proteins | sample ArcticOcean_MG_C_7_FD_187441 | JGI IMG/M metagenome (GOLD analysis project Ga0209711, IMG submission 187441) | Marine microbial communities from western Arctic Ocean - ArcticOcean_MG_CB11_88 (SPAdes) (version 2) | ecosystem: Environmental > Aquatic > Marine > Oceanic | place: Arctic Ocean...
CGCCGGCCAAGGATGGCACTATAATTATATTAAAGGTTTATTATGAGTCGTCGTGAAAAGACATTAGCAATAAAAGCGAATCAACAGATATCTATATGCTGTCAATCACTGTGTGATAAGTATGTAGTTGAAGAATATATTAATACACTTGAACGTGAGCTTTATGATTTACGGAAGTACGTTGCTGAGCTCGAAGAGGATATGCAATGAGTAAGAAAGATAGGTTTGATTTAGAACAAGAAATAATGGAATGTTGGAATGTCACAAAGGATATTGATACCCTGTATGAATACATTGGTGATCATAAATTCTTTGAAGGTATGAAGCCTGAACACGCTGATAAGATACTGAACATTATGCTTGGTATGTCTCAATTATACGAAGTAAAATTCGATAAGCTATTTAGGACCTTTGAAGAATGTTTAAGTCTAAATGAGTTTAGAGATGCAGTGTTCAGTTATGCTGATTCTGAATGGAAGGATCCATTTAAGCCTGACCCAACAGCAGGCTATGGCGAGCAAGAAATCGTTGATAACAGAGATACAAAATAACCATTGACATTCACAAGGAACTATGTTATAATGGTACTATAAATTGACATGGACTTATTATGAATATATTTAAACTTGATGTATGCCCTATTCAATCTGCTCAGGACCAATGCGATAAACATGTCGTTAAGATGGTGATTGAGTCTGCACAAATGTTATCAACCGCACATCGTATGGTTGACGGCAAAATGGAACGAAGACCATCAAAGAGTGGCTCAATGCTTCAGTATTGGGAACTACCTGATGTACGTGAAACCGTGTTATATAAAGGTGTTCACTTTAATCATCCGTCCACAGTTTGGACACGAGAATCAAAGACCAATTACGATTGGCACTATAAACACTTCGCGGCACTGTGTGATGAATATACTTATCGTTATGGTAAAGTACACGCAACCGACTTGAAGTTACGAACTATATTAAGTAAGGCGCCAAGTAACATTCCTAACGTAGGAAGTACTCCATTCAAATTAGCAATGAAGGCTAACCCAGAGTGCATGTTCGAAGACGCCGTTAAATCTTACCGAGCTTATTATCATACCAAACAAGAACGTTTCTCAATGGTATGGACTAAGAGGAGTATCCCTGATTGGTGGCAAGGTCAGAGATTAGCTTAATTATAATTAATAGTAACTAGGAGTGTTATATGGAAAGGTTAGCAGAGCAATTACTTTCAGATGCAAACAGAAAGTTCATTGATAAAAATGAGCTTTTAAAGGCATGTCTTGAATCTATGACTGACAATCAGTTATTTGAGATGGCGATCAACTATGATTACATTAAAACCAAATCAGAACCAGGTGATCACCCAGCAATTAATCCAGATCAATCAACGCCAGAGCGTATCATAGATGCGGTATTGGCTCGATACGGCGAATAGAATTATGATTTTTGAGCAATGGATGTTTTGGTTAACCGCTGTTGTATTTACTGGGATGGGATTCTATTGGGGTAGAGAAAGAACTATATACATTGATGTCTCGCAAATTACTGAAAGTGTAATAGACCAATTAGAAGCGCTTGGGTTTATACACAAGATCATTAATGAAGACGGCGAAGAGGAATTAGTTCCACACCCAGAGGCAATAAAAACCGATGATTGATGGTGTATCTATATGACAATAACAACAGACTTTACGTTATTCAATGTAGCAATGATTAATCCAATAACGATGGAGCGAATTGAGCAAGGAGACATGCGTGCACGAGATGCAAAAGCGTTTGTTGAAAAGATGGACGCTCGAGGCATACCAACAATGGTTACTTCATATAGTGAATCCGATACATTAGCTTTTACTGAATATATGATAGCATCTAAATTAACATCACCGATAGTACCATCATCTGAGAATACATAATGAAAGTAAATGTTGGAGTTCGTGGAAGCAAGTTAGCATTAGCCTATTGTAATAAAGCATTGGAACAATTAGGTTTTACGGAAGCGAAAATAGTCATTGTTGAATCAACGGCTGATTTAAATCCAACGGCATCTATTGAAGAGATGGGTGGTAAAGGAGTATTCTGTAAGGAGATAGAAGACTGCCTAATGGAACGCAGAATTAATATTGCAGTCCATGCGTTTAAAGATGTGACACGTGATAACGACGCCTTCTTAGAGATTCCTTGTGTAATAAAAAGAAACGACTACCGTGATTGTCTTATAGGTAATCATATAGATCCAAAGACGATTGGTACAAGTAGTCCGCGTCGAATAGCACAACTGAAGAGCCTCTATCCTCTTTCTAAGATCATTCCAATTCGTGGTAATATAGACACTCGAATTAAAAAGCAGGAGAATGGAGAGTATGATGCGATCGTTCTAGCAGTTGCTGGTGTTGATGAATTAGGATATATGGATAAAATAACTCGAGTCTTTGAAACCGATGAGATGATGCCTGCTCCAGGACAAGGTGTTATTGCAGTTCAAGTAGTAAAGTCACAGACTGTACGTGAACATAATATGTCTGACCTTTTACGATCAAAGTCACACAAAGATACTTGGTATTGTGCAATGGCTGAAAGGTATATGTTAGAACGAATAGATGGAGATTGTCAAACACCAGTTGGTAGTATATCTAATATTAATGGTCGTGCTCTAACGATAGAAGCACAGAATTGGGAAACAGGAAAACGAGGGTTTGTTAGAGGACCAAAAGAAAACTATAAGGAACTTGGTTACGAACTAGGTTCAAGACTAATATGAAAAAAGAAACATTACAAATCCACAAAGAAGTAGCAACGCAAGTTAGTACAGGTCTAGTCATCAACTACCCACTCAATCTTGTGTTACTTTATATACTGATAGAACTATATGGAGTAACTAATCCTCTTTATATAGGCACCACGATTACTCTAATCATGACAGTTATTGCTTATACGCGTATCTTTATTCTAAGATCATACTTCAGTAAAAAATACAAAAGAACTAATATCCGCCAGACTTAAACCAACCTTTACCTTTCAATTGAAATCCACCACTCCCAGCTACGAATACTTTCTTTAGTTCGTCTTCTTTACACTCAGGACATGTTGTTAATGGATCTGCGGTTATCTTTTGTATGACTTCTAATTTAGATTCACAATTCTTGCATTCATAGTTATACGTTGGCATTCAGGTATTTCTCATTATATTGTTTAATGTTTTATTTATCGTTTTCTTAAGACAAAAAAAGGGACCCCGAAGGATCCCTCAAAAGATGTCTAATTAAAATTAGATTCTTATTAGTATTGCTTACAAACGCTTAGCTTAGAACAAGTTAGCGATTGTGACCTTACGGTAGTACTTGTTGGTATCGGCAGTAATAGCACCAAGACCTTGAGTAGCACCTTCAGCGAACGGGTTAGCAACCATACCATAACGGGTCTTGAAACCAATCTTAGGCTGGAAGCTGTTCTCGCCAACTGCACGAACCATTTGTAATGGAACGTATGGGCAATAGAACAAACCTGCATCGAATGCAGATGAACCTTTATAACCAACTACCAAGTAGTTAGCACCGGCGAATGGGTCAACATAAACACGGAATCTACCGTTAAGAACACCAGCAAAAGTATTGCCTGTATCATCAACTTCGAGAGTGTTGCTGTTTAGTGCAGGAGTATAATCCAATACACCAGCCATTTGCAGGGCAGAAGCTACGTCAGAAGAACAGATAACAATGTTACCTTTACCACGACGAGTTGCTTTAGCAATTGCGTTAGCTTCTTGCTCGATCTGGAACATAAGACCTTTGAACTTCTCAACAGACCAACGACCGTTAGCATCAACATCTAAGTCGAAAGTACCGGGAGTTGCTGCACCAGAAGCGCCGACAACAGCTGTATCATAAATTGTACGAACAACTTCACGGTTGATTTCCGCAAGGATCTCAGTTTGAAGAATGTTAGCCAATTCAGTTTCTGCGTCAAGTCCGTGAACTGCTTTAAGATCTTGAGCAAGTTCAGTTGTGTATTCAGCTTTCAGTGCGCGAGTCTTAGCAGCAACAGTAACTTTCTCAATTGAGAAGGCCATTTCTGCGTAACCAGCACCAGCACCGTCGCCCAATGCTTCAGCAGCACCAGTAGCAAGGCCAGTACCTGTAGTAACAGCAGCACCAGGAAGTGTATTAGCATGAGTACCAGTTCCACCGAAGTCTGTATCGGCTTCGTTGAACAATGCATCGCCACCAGCTTGAGTACCATACTTTGCACGCATTGCGAAGATAAGTCCTGTAGGACCAGTCATAGGCTGAACGCCACAGATATCATATGCGATTAAGTTAGGAACTGCACGTCTTACCAAAGAGATAAGAATCGGATCGTAACCAGCAGTAGGTCCGCCAGCAGCAGAACCGCCACCGAAGCCGCCAGTACCAGCATCGTTAGTTGGAGAAGCTTCAGAAAGCAAGCTTGTCATGTTTGCAGAAAGATCGCCAGTTTCGGCTAGAGCACGTTCTGTGTTTTCCAGGATAGTAGCAGTAACTGCTCTCCTGTGTTTGTCGCTAATTGGTGAAAAAGAATCGTGTGCTAAAATTGGCTCCCACTTTTCCACTAGTCTTGTATAGTTATCCATTATTGGATCTCCTTTATATTTAAAATTAAAATTTAGTTTACCAAAACCTAATTTAATTATTCTAATTACTATTTAGTGTTGAAAGCTTCAACTAAAGCATTAATAGAGGTGTAATCAGAAGATGGTTTAGTTACTTCCTGTTCCTCTAGAATAATTTCATCGGACTCAGATTGAACATCATGTTTTTCAACAAGAGGCTTATCACTGAAGAACGATTCCTTAATAACTTGAAGATTCGTTGCATATGCATCTGTATCTTCAACATCAAGCTTTTCAGACAATACCTTTAGACGTTCCACCTGATTTACAGATAGTCCTTCTGAGATTTCGTCAAATTTTTGTACTGCTTTGAAAGTGGCAATAGTCTTAAGTAATTCGATATTCTCGTTTACTAGATCATTGGCTTTCCCTTCCAACTCAGATACTGTTGTTTCGAGGTTTTCTACAACATCAACAGTTTCTTCCGAAACAGTAACATTGTGTTCAACAAACAAGTTCTTAAGACCTGACATCAATGATTCCGCCATCTCAACCTTAATACCAGATTCGACTGCGATTTCATTCTCTGCCATCCACTCAGAAACAACGTAATCCAAATACTTATCAACGTTCTCAGTTACAGTATCCAATTTCTCAGTTACAGCTTCTTCGAGTGATTCGTCTAAGGACTTAGTTAATTCTTCACGAATTGTCTCAGTTCTCTTGTTTACTTCTTCGTTTAATGCGGCTTCAAATACAAGACTGATCTTGCTTTTAAAGTCTTCAGATAAATCTTCACCTTCGATGATAGATTCAATTGAATTTTCGATAACTACTTCTTCAACAGTTTCTACTTCTACTTCTTCTGCTGTAGGAACTTTCTTTCCAGCGTCTTTCTGTCCAGGTGTTGCTTTCTTATCGTCAACTGCACCTTTAGGCTCGTCAGTAGTAGTCTTCTTCAACTTGTCCTTTTTACCTTCTCCACCTTCAGGTGTAACTGGTGCTGGGACTTCTGAAATACCGTCATCGGAAACGAATTTCTCTTCTACGTTTTCCATTTGTTTTCTCCTTTAAATTTGTTATGTCTTACAAATATGTTTATAATAAACTTTACTTAATTTATTTATAAAAATTTAGTTTCTTAAAGAACGAACGAATGTTTGGAACATCCTTGCTGCCGTCTCTTCATCAATAGTTCTTACTACTCTATTAATCTTTCTCTCGACTTCTTCTTGAATATCCTGAATAACCTGATTGGCTCTCCAATTCCCAGAAGCAATATCGTAGTAATACTCTACGTTCTCCATGATTCCATTTACGAACGCATTTGGTGCTGAAGGGTCAGTAACAATATCAACAGTAGAGAGGTGAAAGTCAGACTGAACTTCCATTACACCACCTTTACCTGCCTTGACCGAACCAAGACCGCGAGTCGAAACTCCAATCTTTACTCCTTCGTCTAATAGGCTCTTCACGATTTCCCCCATAGGTGTTGATAAGATTTTTGCCTTACCATAAAAATCGTTGCCGTCCCGTCTCATCTCAGTAATTAGATGTGAAACGCGATCCCCGTTAATCTGTGGACCATCAGGGTGACCTAGTTCTCCAAGAGCACGTTTAGTTTGAATAAACTCTGTATTATATCGAGTCATCTCATTTTCTAAAGTAGCACTTGGATAAATTCTTCCGTTGCGATTTTTAATATCGCCTTGCATGAAAACTCCTTCTATGAAGTAATTCTTTTTACCGTCGTCTTTAGCTTCGGTAATTACCTCTACGGAGTGATCTGTAAATTCTGTTATTAAATTCATAATTGTTTCCTTGTAAACGTATTTATACAACTAAGTATAATGAGCAACACCAACCATTAATACTGCAGAAGCGGCGGTTAAGGTATCTGTAGAATCTTTCTTACAAAATGATTGCCCAGGACCTGCTGTAAATGTACCAAGAACATCTCCACCAACATTCTTATGAGTAATAAGAATACCTGCAGCCGTTGCGTTATATAATCTAACAAGAGTTGCTGTACCAATATTATCAGCGGCTGTTATAGAAGCTTCAGTACCTTTAACTTTAATTATACTAGGCATTATACGTTATCCTTACAAAAATCGAGGATTTCTTGGAATCCATTTTCATCAGCAACCATAACACCATACATATCTTTTGTATTGGTTTCAGTTAACTCACTAAACATTTTATTTAACATAGTTGCATCTTGTTCTGATATTTCAACTACCGAATTGTTTTGTAATTTAAATGGTCCTGATTCGATTGATTCACCGTAACCAGCTTTAGCAAGAATCTTTGCCGCTCCTAATGGGCGACCGCTTACCATTGCATCACCTTTGGCATAAGCATATAATGATTTAACATTTGAGAATACTTCTGCTAATTTGTTCTGCCACCATTCTTCAGGATCTTGTCCTTCTCCAAGGTATTCTTCAATCTCTTGTGATGCGTAACAAATAAAGTTAAGTTGCTTCATCATCATTGGAATTTCTTGCTGGGGACTCTCAAGCAATTCTTCCTCTGTAGAAACCTTATCTAACATTTCTTTGAACGTTAACGAAATTGTTTTACCGTTTGAATCTTTAATAGTAACTTGTGAAGGTTTAACCTTAGGGGCTTTTTCGTTATCTGCCTTGTAGGCTGCCTTAGTTTCACCAGCTGCTGTTTCAGATTCCTTAGTTGTTGCTTTACTTACAGGTTTCTTTTCAGCTTTAAGTTCTTTATCGTGATCGCCTTTGGTTTCTTCCATGTCGCCGTCGTCTGTTTTCTCATCATCTTTAACAGCAGCTTTCTTCTTTACACCAAGGATTTCAGTAATTGACTTCTTACTTAATTCGGTTTCTTCCTGAGCAACAGGAGGTTTGCCTGTACCTGTACCACGAACCGGTAGAGTTTGATCTACCTTCTTCTTATACGCTTTGTCGTAATCAGCTTCGTCGTTAACCTTATCCGCAGGTCTTTCGACTTTAGTAAGCCCAGGTATCTCGCCTGTAAAAACGTGGTCAGGTGCAACAGGATGAGGGATTACCTCAATTGTATGTTGATCCTTAAATCGTTTTTCTTCGGGTGCCTTTGGCTGGGCAACTTCTGAAACAAGATCTTTAAAATTTTTCATGTTTAGTCCCTAATTTAATTTACTCTATTCTTTATTTATATCTTAAAAGGCTTCGTCTTCGTTGGAATGACCGCCTTCAGCAGTTTCATCTGCAATCTGGTCTTCCATATCCTGCTGCTGTTCTTCAGTCATTTGAAGCACGTTTGCAGTAATCCACTGATGAGAGAAATACTTACCTGTATAATCAGATATATCTCTAAGAGTATTTAATCGTTCTCTTAAAATCTCAGATTCCTTCAGCTCTTCAAAATAGTTATCCTTAACAAAGTCGTAACGAATATCGTTTCTAATCTCATTGAATTCTTCAGGTGTTAAAATACCTTTGAGTACCAATTGCTTCTCCAATACCATATTGAATATCCAGGAAAAGCGATTACGAATTCTTCTAATAAATTTACCAAACTTTAGTTCATCTCGAGTAATCTCAGATGTTCTACCAAAACTGGCCATAGCTTCTGGTTCTAAACGTGATAATGGAACCTTCAACGATTTAAACAACTTACGCTGAAAGTATTCCATATTTTCGTTCGTACTCAATCCTGGTGCGTTACCGCCGGCTAATGTATCAACCTCAGTTGATCTTTCACCACCACGACGAGGGAACCAAAAGTCCTCTGTCATTGTTAGCATCTTCCTAGAATCAGTCATTTCACCGGTACTAGAATTATACTGTAGTTTATTCTTGTGTCGAGCCATCATATCCCGTAGATATTGTTCTGCCTTGTTCTTCGGCAAGTTACCTACATCAATATAAAAAATTCTGCGTTCAGGTGCTCTTGTTAACGTATAAATTACAACAGCATCTTCTAACATTCTTAACTGGTTTAAAGCTTTACTCGCTGGGTGTAAATGAGATAGTACTAAACTATTATTCTCATTCATTAATCCCGAAGTAACTCGAGCAATTGCATCCTTAGCAACTTTAATTCCTGACGTACTACTTGAAGGCGAACTTCCGCTGCCCGTAGTAGTATTCTGAAACCCAGACTCTGAATACATATAGTATTCATTTTTAACTTTCTTTACAGGTACACCTGAATGTGGATCCTTTCCTTTCTTATCAACTTCTCGTATTAACTTTAACTTACGAGGATCCACATATCTTAATTCGATTACACCCTTCTTAACATCTAAAGGGTCAATAATAATATGATAGTTTAATCTGCCATCAACATAAAACTTTTGAAACATGTCGTATGAATTATTCGTAAAATCAAATAACGCAAGGACTTGGTCAAACTCTTTAACAATAGTCTTCTTGACTTTGTCTGATAGATCTGTTTCTCCTAACGAGATATCAACAACTCTATCATTTGTATCAACACTAATGGCTTCGTTAACTATGTCATCAACAGCCTGATTAATCTCAGGTTGCATTGCCATAGACCGATATTTGGTAATAAGGTCGGACTCTGTTTTAGCAGAACCTTCCATATCCAATATCGTATTATAAAATCCACCGAGCGCATTACCAACGGTAATCGCACCATCATCATTAGAGGGTTCAGCGAAACTAACTGGTAGTGTAGTCTCCTCTTCTGCCCTCTTTATATCAAAGCCAAAAATTTTCACAATATCATCCTATAATTAATTATGTAGTTGGAATACCGGTATTGCCTTCTACTTTCCAAAGATCGTATGCAAAGGTAATTCCGAATTCCTGAATCTGATCGTTAGTATCCCAACCCATAGCAATCTGATCCACACTCGTTGGGTACAAGCCTTCAAACACATATGTACGAAGTGCGTCACCATTCTTACTATATTGAGTAATCAACGCATTCGATTTATAATCCTGAGGTAAAGCACGGGTATTAGAATCGTGTGAATTAATTGCATTCATCCACGCTTCCATTGCATTCCGTACTAAGAAATCCTCATCATTAATACATGTGACTGTCCAATCTGCAAATGTTCTGTCACCAGCATAATTAATTTGTCTTCCAAAATATGGAACAGTGAACGAACCTACCGTAGAGGCAGGCAGTCCGGCTGTTTTAATCATGAAAGGCGCTTTAAAGTCTGCACTTGGATCAACAGGGTTTAAAATTTGCACTTGGAAAAGGTTGGCCCGAGCACCACCACCAGATAACTGGGATTTGAACTCATTTATATTAAACGCCATCTCTAATTCTCCTTTATTTAAAAATTATTTATACTGTTAGAGCGATCCAACAATTTCTTCAAATTCAACACCTGATCTTGTAGCAACAAAGGTTAACTCAATCACATTGATTGAACGTGCAGGCTTAATGAATATATTCGCTCTGAACTTGCCTTGGTCAATGACCGCTGGTGTATTAACTGTTTCGTCAGATACAACCCTGAAATCAACAATGCCTCTTTTACCTTGAATATCCCTTAAGAATGGTTCTACAATTCCTTTGAATTGAGCTTGAGTAAACTCGTCATTCAATTCGAAGAGGAATGATTGTGCGGCATTGGCAATCGCTTTCTCAACAGCAATAAACAATCTTCGTACGTTCAAACTATCAAACGCGCTGTTCTGCCCAAATCCTGTCTTATCACCGAATAGTACAATTCCTTGTCCTACCTGTGCCATTACTGGATTAACTTCATTGCTGTATAACTGATCTCTTTGACTCTTGTTAGGGTTAAAAGCAAGTTTTACAACGTTCTTAATTACACCTTTACGGAATCCTGCTGGAGATTCAAAAGGTTCAACTCTTGAAGCAAGACCAGCGATATCACCGTTAAGTGGTGTGTATCGGTATACATCGTTATATCTGTCGTATCTGTATTTGTAACCAGAATCAATTACTGAATAAGAAGAAGTAGGTAAAGAATTTCTAAACGCAATTACGTTGGCTAACATTTTTTCTGTCTTGCTTTCATCAACAACGTCTGATTTAGCAGGACTGATAAACGCGATTGCGTCTTTTCTGTAATCTGCAATATTTGAGATCAAATATGTACCTAGGTTACCAGCATCATCAGATTTACCACCAAGTACGAATGAAACATCAATTTCGTTTGCTGATTTAAACAAATCGTAACCTGCGGCAAGATCAGCTAATGTTGCTAGTGATTCTGTTCTACCTGCTGTTCCTGATGCCAATGATTCGTATTGTGAAGTTTGAGATGCAAAATGAGCTGTATTAGCAACCTTGACCCAACCTGACTCTTGATCAATTACTTCTTTATAGTAATTTGTTTTACCACTTGACAGTTTTGTACCAACCGTAGTAGATACATCACTATAGATCTCGATTGCAGATCCTGCAGTTCCAGTAATTGCCCCATCTTCGTCTAAAACGGCGATGTGATAGTTACCAGTTGCTGGCTTCTTGCCACCAAATAGGTTTGCGTATGCCCACTTTCTTGTGATGGTGAGATTCTGTAAACCAGACTCCGCCAATAAGTATGAACCACCAAATGTTATATCGTAAGCTACCAGTTGCTGGCTTCTTACCACCAAATAGGTTTGCGTATGCCCACTTTCTTGTGATGGTGAGATTCTGTAAAGCAGACTCTGCCAATAAGTATGAACCACCGAATGTTACATCGTAAGCATAAGCTGTTATCAGTGATGTGTTTGCAGTTACGTCACCTACCGAATCTCTCCATTCTTCAGTGATAGTGGTAACAGACAATTCTTGATATCCAACTGAATCGTTACCGATTACAAAGATATCACCAACATCTGCTGTTGTGATTCTGTTAGCAGGTGCTACTTCGAACTGAGTGTTACTTGCGTTAAATGCAATTGTTTGTTTAATTTCTAGTGTGTCACCAACACCAGTAATTCTTGTTTCAGGAATTATCGCAAGAGCTGCTACTGAACTCTCAAAATTACTCTCTTTAACATACGCTACTTCTAATGAATTACCTAATTCACCAGCATACAATGCATCAAACGAACCAGCGGTTCCGCCGGTGACAACGTTGTTTGCGTTATATGTACGTGAGTCAGCTGTTGCTGTTACTGCGCCATTGTCTGCACGCGCGACCCATAAAGCATTTGCATATGAAAGATAATCTGCTGCTACAAAGAATGTTTCATAGTTATCATCATCGGGCGTACCGAATCTAGAAACTAATTCATTCTCTGAAGAAACAAGTACTGCTTCACCTACAGGACCCCATCTAAACACGCCGGCGATTGCTGCTGGTGGTGTTGCGATGGCAGGTACCGATGCTGACGCGTCCACCTCTCGAACAATTACGGAAGGACTTACGGAAAAAGCCATATTATTCTCCTTTAATATTATCTAATTAAATCTTTTGTTACTAATTAATAGTTATCACAGTTTTATTTATAAAAGTTCGCTGTTTGCGATTTACCATCCTACATCAGGTTTATATTCGATCCACCCATGTTCATCGGGTATATCGTCAGCACCTGTATCAATAAATCCAAACGGTAACAATTCTTCATCAAGCTGTTGTTCTGTTTTTTCTTTTAATTCGGCTAAAGTATTGATATCCGTTAACTCTCTAAAGAATCTTTGGTCGGATAGCCAAGCAAACAGAACTAACGTCATTACCAAATCATCATGATGACCTGACTCTGCTTCGTAAGAATTGCCTTTTTTACTAAATCGTGATAACTCCTGTATTGTATTATAATCTTGTAGTATTAACTGATTTTGTTCAATTAATAGTTTCAATATAGAACAACCTTTTGATTTTACACTTTTGGTTGTTCGTATTCCATGATCTGACCTCTTCCCTCCAAAATTTGATACTTGTTTCCCGGCTCGGCCGTGGTTTTCAGTAAAGAGAAGATTTTCATAGCCGTAATCCATAAAGAGTATATCAGCAACTTGTTCACCGATATCGTTAATTTCTATTAAAACTGCACTCTCATTGTACATCAGCCCTATTCTATATATAACGGAGGCAAAGTCTACTGGACTTATGGTATTATCTTTATAGACGCATACTTGTTTGTATGGCATCTCTGTTGTATCTATTATATTAAATGCTGAATAATCAAGACCTTTACCTCTTGATACATCAACTACCATTACATATGAACGGTCTGGCATTACTGCTTCATATTGTGTAATACCTTCAGCCTCATGTAATGGCTTCGAAGGAGCAAGTTCTTTGAGTTTGGCACCACTAATAAGTGTACCTGAGCTTCCTAAGAACTGACAACAGTATTCTTGTTCAAACTTTTCATTATCAAAATCTAATGCTTCGAGAGTTTCCTCTTTCCACAATTCATCTCGTCCAGGAACATCGTTCCACATAACCTCAACGTATTCATAACCATTTGTACCTTCTTTAGCACCTTTACAGGTTTTCCAAAAATGATTCAATCCATTAGGAGTAGAGGTCATTAATAATTTTGTTGTTTTACCAGAAGATATCGTTGGATATACAGAAGCAAAGAATTCATCAAACCCTTCAATAAACGCAACCTCATCGAGATATAGAAAGGATATTGACTTACCACGAATAGCAGAAGAAGTAGTAGTACCTGCGTAGATCTTACAACCATTCTCTAACGTGATGTTACCTTTATTCCATTCTTCAATACCTTGCTGCATCCACTTAGGTAATGCTTCATAGGCTAACTGTATACGGCCCAATACCTCTCTTGCACCGTCACCTTTGTTTGCCAATATCGCAACAGTTTTAAATTCATTAAAGAGGACGTAGTGCAATATAACAGCGGTTGCTGTCGTAGTCTTCCCACTCTGTCTTGCAGTTAATACAGCAACACGTCTATTATTCGTAATCTTTTCGGTAATTTCTTTTTGATACTCGTACATGTTCATAGGAATTAAACCATGATCAACATGTACAATTTTAATATAGTTTTCAGCGAAGTAAACTGGATCTGCTGCACACTTCAAATATTCTTTTAGAAGCTCGGGTGTAAACTCAATTTGTTCACCAATCTTTTTAAGATGTGAGTTACCTAAGTAACCTTTATCGAAGTTACTCATTTATTATCTTCTTCGCCTTTAATCATCTTAAGTAAATCTGATGTAGATACAATTAAATTATTATTCGTTACTTCTGTTTTACCCTGTTGGTCTTCTTCTGTTGCATATCTTTTCTTTGTTGACATTTCAACAAAATCTTTGTTTGCATCAAGTAATGTTTTCATTAAAGTAGATACAACTTCAAACGCTCGAGGTGATTCTGATTGCTTTGCGATTTCAACCATTTCGCGAACTGATTCATCACCAAGATTAATAATGTTTTCAATATTCTTTTTTGCTAATTCGATATCTCCGAGATTCTCGTTAGCTTGCTTTGTGATAACAGTAGGCGGTAGTATTGTGGATTCTTGAGGTAGATTCTTGAGTTCATCAACTGTCTCTATTTCAGCAGGAACTAAAACCGGCTCGGCTGCTTCCTCTAAAGGTCTCATATTTAATTTCATCGCTATTATATCACCTTTATCTTTCATGCGTCAACTCTTGTAATGTATAACATAAAGTATGAATTACTCAATGGCAAGTTTCGCACAATATCATTATCCCAGATGGCATTAACAAAATCATCTTGATCCATGCTTCTTACTCTATGAAGTGGAGACTCAACAAATCGCTTTAAGAACGTATCTCTAAATTTAATAAATTTTTCAGGACCGTCTTCAGTTGCCTTTATATGTATTTCACAACCAATATGTTTTACATTATTTAAACAGTAATCCAAATTCTCGGTGTTAAATACATCGTATTCATTTCCTTCAATATCACACTTTAAATAATCTATGTTTTGTATATCGTAATTTGTTATTAATTCTTTAAACGAAATACGATCTATATCATCAGTCGGTAATGGCGCTTTCTTTGTTACATAACAGCCATCCGCATCAGATGTACCAACAATTGCATTAATCGGATAAACTTTTGGATCGGGTTCATTCATCATATATTCGGAAACATTTTCAATTGCCGTCTTTAGCAATTCTCTATTTGCTTCAACCATATAAACTTTAGCAGCTCCTTTATCCAAAGAGTCAGCGGCCATCATTCCAACACAGGCTCCTAGATCTACAACAGTATCTCCAGGTTGTACTACATACCACCAATCGTAATCCTTTCTTACAAAGAATTCTCTATAGAATGTTGCGGACATTTCAAGTACAAGACCACCCATACTCATTTCTTCGTTCAACGCCTTCTTTCTAATCATAATATAAATCCAAGTTATTTACTTATCCGTATTATTTATTGCGCAAGACTGGCGGAGTAAAGTACTACTAAATCTATGATCTCTTCGATTAAAATGCAAATCTATATCTCTCTTACGACAAATATCTTTACCTGTAAAATCTTTATCACGATATTCTTCACCAAGAACACGAACATCAATTGTATATAACTCTAATATGTCTTCGAGATCTTGTTCCGTTTTATAAGGAATAATTTCATCAACATATCTTACAGCTTTTAATTGACTATATCGTTCAACTATTGTTTGTATTGGTGGGTTCTTTTCAGGACGATCGAGTGAAGGATCTATTTGTAATCCTACAATTAAATAATCACAATGTTCTTTTGCTTCTCTTAGCATTTGAACATGTCCAGCGTGTAACAGATCAAAACTGCTACAAGTAAATCCAATTTTCATAATATAGTATTCCTAATGTATCAGTTCCTAGGTAGGAGCTGTATCTGATACCGTTGTGATATAATCCCAATCATCGTCAAATTCAATCAAACTATAATCAACAGTTTGTGTAATATCCGAAGTTGCTACGTTATTTGCAGTCATACCCGGCTGTAATGTTTTGAATTCTTCGAACTCTGTATCAGTTGCAGTATCAGTTGCTATTCTCGTATCAATAAATCGTATAACTGCCTTATCTCTTTCAGGTCCAAAGAACCAACCTTTCATATTGAAGTTTAGTGTATATAATATACTTCTTCTTTCTGTAAATTCTGCTTCATAGATATCTTCTGATTGAACATCGGCTAAAATAAGTGGTATGTCCATCGGTTCTAATCCATCAATCAACTTTACGGTGCTTGTATGATCTGGATTAAAGAATGGAAGAATCTGTTCTACTAACTTAATTGCATCTTCATTATATTTTGCCATGATGTATAAACTGAATCCCATATTATATGGAGTTCCTGAATATACAAATCTTCTTCCACCGTTTTCTGTATCAACTTGTGTCTTTCTTAATTTTCTTGTTGGTGCAACTTTTCTTTCGGCATCATATGTAAAACTTGTTAATTCAAAAGCCATACGAGGCAATGTCATTGCGTATGGTTGTCCTGCTGATGGATTACCATCTGCATCAAAACTTGCACCACCTTCTACTTTTGGATCTTGGTCAAGTCTTGCTAAAATCTTTTGATACGGTCCATAAGAAATAGGTACTATCTGACGCTGATTGATAGTTCCATCAGTACTTGTTCTACGAACTTCTAATTGATTAAAATACGTACCAAATAAAGCAACATATTTGCGAATCGTAGAATTATAAAAATAATTTGCTATTGCCATTAGGTATCACTTATAGATATGTTTTCGCTGAAAGGATCTACCTCTGAGAAATCAACAATCAAGTCGCCTTCAGTTTCAAAGTCAAGGTTACTTGCGTTATCGTCAGTTAGAGAAAGAGCGGATAATGTTGCGTTATTTGCATCAACTATAATATCTGTATTATATTCAGCAAAGTAATTATCAATCGCTGGGTGGCCTGTATTGAACCTTTGGTTGGCATATTCAATCAAATCACATTGCATATCATATACTTGAGTTTGACCCATTTGATAGAATACGCTTTCATGTTCAACGTATTTAACTTCAAACATCTTTTCGTTTAATGGGAAGTAAACCAAATCGCCTTCTCTTGGGCGAACAATATCAACGACCTCACGAGTTACATATCTTTCAAAAGTTCTATTCGCAACGGTGAGTGTTAAATTGTCTCTTATTTGTAAACCAAACTTAGATAGGAAATCACCTTCACCTTCAAAGCCTTCCATATTCTTAACATAAGTTTCAAATCCAAATACTTCATTATACTCAGGAAAGTCATCTTCATTAAAGATTTTATCTCGACCTTTAATTGCTCTACTGATATAAATGATGTCGACACCATACTGTCTGATAGATTCTATTACTAAATCATCAATCAGTGTTTGCTCTCCAACTTGAGAGTAATTATTAAAGAATGTATTCGTAGCCATTACTTATCCAATATAATTATAGGAAAGAGGTTGTAAATTCTGTACTGCTTCTTCTTCCATTAGCCTTCTTTCTTCTCTGCCATCGGAAAGTATTTGTTCTCCATTAAAAGTAACACCACCGACAAGTTGCATGCCTGTAAATTTTGTTAGGTTTGATCCCCACTGTTCTTTAATTAATGCAGTTGCGTAATTTTGTAAAAAACGATCTGACCATACGTCTGAATAAGCAGCAGGATCAATTACATCGTATGCCTCAATAATAATATATTCGCCAACAGTCATTACGTCCGCACCACTATCAATCCACAATTTATTAACATGCTTATTATAACGAACCATCGGTTTGCCAACAAGCATTTCTTGTAAGAATTCCATATGTTGCATTGACATAAAATAGTTTGTGATATTATAACCAGTAATGTCTTCGAGGTTATTTAAAACAAATTGATACTGTACATTAAATATACCACCACCTGCAGAGATACTCGATTGCATATTAAAGATACCTGATATTCCAAGTATTGTATCAGGCAAGTCTACAAATCCATCATCAATATTCTGTTGCGTAATTTGGTGTTTCATGTATACGAGTTGGCTTCCATTATAATGGTAGTCTCTCCAAAAATCAACAGCTTCATCAACACGGTCGTCTATTTGCTCATCAGATACATTAATGTCAATTACTGGCGCACCTAGCTTCCTAAGAACCCAATCTTTAAATGTTTGTCTACTATTTGGTTGTGCCATTTTTATATCTCTTTATAATTTTTATGTAAACACACAAGTCGTGGTTTGCCCAGCGGCAGCGAATGGATTAGCTGCACCAGAATTATCGCTTCCGCTGTACCAATACCAAGACGTAATATTTTGGCCAGCGTATGTTGCACTATAGCTCGCGCTCGATCTTTGATAAGCTGTAGTGCCTATAGTTAAAGTAGTCCATCCGCTATTTGCACGACTTGCCCCGACAATCCGTAGGGTAAACGCAGAGATAGGATAGATAGTATCCCAAGTATATTGGATCTCTGAGAATAAGGCGCCACTATAAAGATTGCTTGTTCCATCAGAGACAGAGCCAATGGAATAGATGCCGGAGTAGCCTCTACGAACGGTTGTGCCTGCAGGTGCACCGCTGCCGCCGGATGCGCTGGTGGATGACCCAACAGTAACAGTTTGGCTGTCCAAGTTACTGCTACCGCCGCCACCGCTGCCGCTACCTGTGCCTGCTGATACAGCTCCTGCGTTACTAATAATATTCATTACGTGTGATAGTGCCATTTTATTTCCTATGCGCCTCCGTCGTACTCGACTTTATAATAGCCGGTTGCCAATACTGGTGATCCACTACTGTTTGCTGATATTTCTATTTTCATAACATTATTTTCAGCACCATAACCACCGGCCGATCTGTTATCAAATACATTAAATTCTCTTGTCGTGTTTAAAGCTATCCACGTGTTGAGCGTATCACTATTAGCTACGTTTAAGTTAACTGATCCTGAGTAATTGGACGCTTTTATATAAAATGTTTGCGATGGAGTAATGTTATTCCAAGTTGTAGTAGAATATAAAGTTTCGCCATCGCCACCTGCATTATTTGGATGTTGCCATTTATATACATTACCGTCTGCTTTAAATCTCCAGCCTGCTTCAAATGGCGCTATGCCAGTTGCATCAAAATTCATTATAGGCGAGCTCGTAGTTCCATCTAAAGTAACGGATTCTGTTGGCGAAGCTCCAGCGTAGCCTACACCAGTACCTACTTGATAAGTATCTCTTGAAAGAATTGTGATTTGCCAATATCTAGAATTAGCCCAAGTTGGTTCTCCACCTGTCCAGAGAATACTTGCTGGAAAAGTTGGATCATGCCCAGTTGATGTTGTATCCAATAGAAGTGCAGTTGTTCTACCTTCGTCTCCACCACTTATAGTGAATGTTTGGGCTCCCGTCATAATACAAGTCTGAATAGAATTAGACAAAGTAATGTTTGAAGTAACAGAAGATGGAGAAGCGTGTAAGTCGCTATAAGTACCCTGTACATTGTCAATGTCAGTGAATGCTTTTGAATCGCTTATAATAGGCGATCCTGCTATTTTAATTGCCATTTTTTATTCCTATTATACAGTCCAAGATAAGTCAACAGTAGTTGCGCCAGAAAAACAGTTCCGAGGAGAATCCGAACCACCACCACCGATGCCAGGGCTCCATGTCCATGTCCATGCGGCAATGTTTCCGGTGTATGTTGTGTACGTCGCCGATGACCGGCTAAGGACACGAGTTCCGCCGCTTGATACGTCTCCAGTATCCATTGTTAGAAGGCTCCAACCTGAGTTTGCCGGTGCAGAACCGCTACCCATTAGTCTTAAAGTAAATACGTCGTTTTGTTGACCACCGTAAAAATACCCGTCTCTAAATTCAAGAACTTCAATTATAGCATTTGCGTATATTGACGTAGGCATAGCTTCATCATCAATACTTCCCATAGATGTACTAGAGTAAGGGCCCTGCGAACCGCTCCTTACATAGCCAAAGAAAGACGTTGCCGTATATCCACCACTTCCTACGGTTACCTCACGATCTAGTGTTCCGCTAACAGGAGGAGTAGTTCCCCAGCCTGTTGCTGTTGCTCTAATCGTAGTGCTATCCCAACAAGTAAATCCAACTAGCCATGTTTGAACGCCTGTGGCGTCCCAGTCTGGTTCTGTACCGTCGCCCGGCCATTGTATTGATGCAGGCCAAGTTGGAAGATATCCACTTGAAGATACATCTAGTAAAAGTAAACAGCATCTGCCCGTTGCTATATTAGATGCAGTAAACGTAGTAGGGGCAGTTAGTGTCCGCCTCATAATTGGTTTAGTCATGTCTAATACTGTGGTGATAGTTTCTGGCGTACCATGAAACTGACCATATTTACCTTCAATGTCACTCATATTCACTACTGCGCGCGAATTGTTGATAACATCTGTTCCTGCTATTTTAATTGCCATTTATGTTATCCTTAAGGTATACTGCCAGAGTACGTTGCCGCATAGCACGAACCGCTGCCTTGTGTAAATTCACACGTTGAATATAAAGTTCCTTGATCGCATACAACTTTAATTCTAAAGTCCGGATCAGCAGTATTTAAACTGAAGGTTGTTTGTGTTACTTGGTTCCCAGACCCGCCTACAGAAGATTTCGCCATCCATGTAAACTGCACCGCACCAGTTGAAGTAGGAACATTATAATAAGTTCCTGAAGCATATCCATCAGATGTTGGTAACGGGCCCGAAGAATAATTTGATGCGTTTGTGTTGCCAGTTACTGATTGCGTCTGAACGTTATACTGAGCTTGTATTGAAGTAATATTAGTTAAACTTGCTGTGCTAATATATGTATGATAAACTGTTGCCACCGCAGCGTTCGTTCCACCAACATATGCAACATCTATTCTATCGTTAGCAACGTCGTTTGAAAATGATACTCTACAAAACGCTTCAGTAGCACCACCACCGCCTAGTGTACGACTGTTAATATGGTCCCAACCTGATATTGAAAACGAAGCAGGTAGCGCTGGTGCGGCAGGAACCGTGTCATATCCAACTGCCGTTGCTTGAATTTCTGTTGGAGCAAAACAAACGATACTTATTATCCAGTATCGGTTTCCTGACCAAGTAGGAGTTGCCTGAAAAGAAAAATCTCCAGGAAAAGTTGGGACATGATTTGAAGTAGATATATCTAATAGGAATACAGAAGTTCTGCCTGTTTGCGCATTTAGATAAGTAAACGTAGTTGGTGCAGCAATGGTTTTAGATAACATTGTCTGTGACAAGTCTAATGCAGTACCAGTAACTGCTTCAACATTTGGGTGGAATGATGTATATGTTCCATCCATATCGGTAATGTAGGCTAGCTGACGCGAATTGTTTACAACAGTTGCGTAGCCAATTTTAATCGCCATCTTCAGAATCTCCTAGGTCGATAGTTAATTGTATTGTAGTTTTATTTATACTTAATCTCTTCTTTCAATATCAGATTCTTCGAGTTTATCTCCAAGCCATACTTCAATTACTTTAGCAGGTCCTGAACCAACGTTAGTTGCTTTATGCCAAACACCTTTTGGTATATCAATACTTTGTCCTTCCCAATAGATACGAGATTCTGTTAAACGATTACCATGATCAAGTTCCATCAATATAGAACCTTTTACAACATGCCAATGTTCAGATCTTTGTGAATGTTTTTGATCACTTAGTGATTGACCTTCATCAAAACTTAGTTCTTTAACTCTCCAAGAACCGTTTGAATCTAGTACTTTATATGTTCCCCATTTACGCTGAGTTGTAGGTTGTGACCACTCTTTTAATATCCAACTTGATGAATTCTTTTTATCATCGCCACCGATTCCAAACTCAAACTCTATACCTTCTACTGCCATCTCAGGGATGTTATTTGATGTTCTATCACCACCATTAACAAATATTATAGTATCGTTCGGCCATTTATTTTTAACCTTTCTAAGGCAATCTATTGCACTATCATCGCTGTCGTCAAAAGAAAATACTTCGTTAACACAGGCAAGTTCTTGAACAATTGCTGCCCTCTCTTTAAACGGCATGAACGCTCTACCTTTCTTTCGTGTAAGCCATTCGTCTGAATTAACACCAACAATTAATTGAGTACCACATAAGGCAGCATCCTTTAAATATTCAATATGACCTGAATGAATTGGATCGAAACCACCAGTAGCAACTACAGTAATCATTTGAGTGGCTCCATCATATAATCCCAGATGAAATTAACGTCTTTCTTTGATTTCATCTCTTCAGGAATTTCTATAACGTCAGGGTGATAATACCAATCCTCATAAGGATAACCTTCGGTAAATGAAACATTAGAAACAACACAAACGTATCCATGATTTTCTAATATTCTTTTTGCCTGAAACTTCTTATCAGTACCTAAACGGTATGAATCATGTTCAAACGTAACGATACCAAATTTATATCTTGCGAACGGAATCTTTTCTAATACAGCAATTGAGTAATCATCGCAATCAATTTGTAAGTAATCTATCTTATTATCAACACAATGCATTTGGAATAGTTGTTCATAATCAATTTGAGTTGCATCTGCACATATAACAGTATTACGACGTGACTCTCTGAAACTATAACACAACGCTTCTGATATATCAACTGAAATACCTTTCCATCCAAACTCTTCTTCAAGTAGTGCAGTATTATTATGAACGAAAGGATCGCCTGAACCAATTTCTAAATATGAACCGTCTCGTTTACCTTGATAGGCAGACAATACAAACATATCTTGAAAATGTTTAGAATGATTCTTTTGGATCCAATCTATACCTTCAAAAGGAAACTTATATCTATCTCGATCGTCACTCACATAAGGAATAATATCAGGATAAAATATATGATCTAATTTTGCGGAAACTTTTTCTGCTAAACTAGGTTCGAGATCGTATTTGTGTTTTAAATCAAATAACAGTTCTTTACCGTTTTGTTGTCCTGCGATTTGCCACGTGGCGATTGCTTGGAAGTATTTTAGATGTTCCCAACCTGCGTAACCTAATTCGCAATTCTCGCCGATGCCGATATAGTCGCATTCTAAACCAATATTTGCATGCATCAACATTCTCTTCCATTGAGAAGTGTCTTCATAATGTTTACATAATAAGTAATGGGCTTCAGGTCTATTTGGAAGTAAAGCAACGGCGTCATGGAAAGCGCCTTCAACTGTAAATCCTCTATCTCGTTGTCTATCATAACAACGTCCAATACCAATCATGCACTTATATTGAACTTGTTTGTCATTTGAAAGATCGGCTGCTTTTAGATATAAAGATACGGCCATTGCACCGTTTTCTAATTTATCGTATTCTTTTGCTAAATCGTAACAAAGAGGTGGATTCTTTGGATCCATAATATGTTTTTCTAATACACTCTGCAAACTCATAATTTAGCTCCTTGCCACAAAATCAAAGAATACCTCTTCAGGCATTTTTAGTAAAAACGTACCATTATCTTGATAACCAAAAGAAATAATAATATGTCCATTTAAGAATGTCATTCCTGTAGCAAACTCAATATTATATTCTAATCCTGTTGTAGGATCTATTTGAGTACCCAAGAAATGGAAGTCTCGTGTTTTGTGTAATAAATTCCAATCCTTATCCCATATAATAACACGATGATTATAGTGACCATCTTTACGACCAAAGACATCTCTATTTAAATCAACCTCATGAGTAATTGTCATTCTTTTACCTTCACCAATTGGATATACTTGAGTACCACCTCTCAAGTCTCGCGGCATAGGTTCAAATCTATTTTCATCAAGAACAACTGTAGATGTTGTTCCTTCCACAGGATCAAACTTACAAACCTCTACTGGGTTACACCATTTAACAAAACACCATGGCATATCAATAATAGGCATCCAATTCTTTTCACAATAAGTACCATCATCGCCAGGAGCAGGAATAGGATGTCGAGCAACTTCTTTCCACTTGTCATCAACATATTCTATTTCTTGCAGTTCCATGCGACCTTTACCATCATCTGTATAACAATCTCGTCTTACTCCACAAAGGAATAGACGACCGTCCCAACTAAAGAGACGACCATCTTCAAGACCAATAAAGTTCCATGTTGGTTCTGTATCAAGTTCTGTTGTATCAATCCTACCCGCATGAATAACTTCCAAGTCGCCGTTCAACTCGGTCATGATATTATAAGTAGTTAAACTTATATCGTTTTCTGGGTGTAGGTATTGTAGAGGACCCCAAGTATGTGGAAACTTTTTACCTTCTGAATGGTAAAGAGTATAATTAACGTGACGAACGTTCAAAAGAATCCTTCCTTCGTGTTGAAAGATGGAAGGATTCATTATCCCGGTTTCGCCAGTTAACTCTTTGGGTAGTGTAATTGGGTGTATTGACCCGCCACGTTTAAGTGCGTATTGCACCAAGCCGTGATGACGTAGATCATGCATGCTGACTCCATTATATAAATCAAAATATTATTTATTCAACTAAGACCAAGGAATATCTCTTGCCGTAGTAATACCACGTTGTCGTTTTTCTTCAATCTTTTGATTATAGGATGTAATCAAATCACTACTAACTAGTGTATCTAACCATCCTACAACCTGTGCTTCCGTCAGATCAGCGAACGCAGTGAAACTTCCCTCGGCAGTATTTTCAGCAGACAGTTTTGTATATCCTACAATCTTTGCTGTATTACCGTCGCTATCAACTCCAACCCTTGACCACTGTATTGCTATTACAGCATCAGCCAAAGAAACGCCATCGGCATTAGTCTGCGCACGTGTATCAAGTTTAAGTACTTGCCAAGAATAAGTCATTGGTTATTCTCCAATTATTCCCCGCCATCACTTTCGTCAGCGGGATCGGCTGCGTCTGCTGGTGTAGCTGGTGTAACGTCTGAACCATCGCCCCAAGGCATTGCTGCTTCGGTAGTTAGTGATTCATCAATTTCTTGTTGAACGCGTCCACTGATATGATCTGCGTATCCTTGGTCAGCGTTAACAACAGCTTGAATCCAACCTAAAACAGTTGCTTCAGTCAATGTCTCAAAAGCTGTAAAAGATCCTGCTGGTACGTTGACCGCAGTGAAAGGTGTAGCTCCTGAGAATTCGCCAGTGCCACCAGCTCCGTTAGTTCCTGTTACTTTCCAAAATGTTTGTACCACAGCGCCGGCAAGCGTTGCTCCTTCTGAGTTAACTTCATCTTTCTTTTTCAAAGAAGAAACTTCCCAGACCCATGTTAAATCTGTGTTAAGTGCCATTTTATTTTCTCCGTAATTAAATAACTTTAAGTTATAGTTCTATTTATATATTATTGTATCACAAATTGATTCATTTGTCAACCAGTTTATGAAAGTTTATTCATCAACGCTGAAACCATGTCTTTCAAGTCATTAATTTCTTGTTGCTGATTATTTATAATGGTTTGCTGTTCTTTAATTGCCTTGGCTAACTCTACTGCCGAAGCCAATGCCGCGCCACCATAGTTAACTGATAAAGTTCCCATCTCGTCTTGTGCAGTTGTGACTGCTTCTGGTAAAAGCGTTTGGAGGGATTGAGCTGATACACCGACCTGTGTAATTTGCATCCCATCAGTACGATCGTAAATACCTACTCGGATTTCTGCTAAACGAGAAACAAAGTCCTCAGGCATTGACCTCCAATTAGTTTTTAATCGCTCATCAGAATAAGCAGTGACGTTACCGCTTGCTTTTATTGAATAAGATATGGCTGATCCAAACCCACCATTAATCAGTACTAACATACCGTGGCTGTCTAGGTTTCCTGCCGCTCCACCAGCATTTGGATGCGAGTAAGCTACTCCATATAGATTACCTGTTGAAGTACCATTCGCAGGTAATCTCCAAGAAGTACCCATTGAGAATATATTCTGATATCTTACTGATGAATATACACCAACCAGTCCTTTACCATAGTTACCATCAACAATAATATCACCGTAGAATCTAGCAGATGTTCCAGTTGAACTTGGGTCAGTATAATAGCCAGTGTTATTATAATCGTAGAACAATGTTGCACGACAATCATTACTAAATACAGCTCTACTTGAGATAGCAGCTCTAAACGTACCGTTGTTAATAATCAACATACCATGATCGTTTAGATTATTTGCACCACCTTTAGAACCAGCATTTGGATGAGACCAAGCAATACCATACATATTGTTTGTGGCGTTACCATCATTTCTCATACGATAAGATGAACCCATCGCGAATACTTGTTGTAATCTTGTAGAAGTATATGTACCTGTAACACCAACACCATAATTCAAGAATGTATGATAACCATTCTGTTGTGAAGTACTGTAATTCGAAGTACTTGCTGGATCCATATAGTAACCTGTACTATTTGAATCATAGTAACGGCCAGCATACATTGAACCGCCATTACCATTGTTAA
>Ga0209711_10001183_pt1 | contig 25781 bp, 17 predicted proteins | sample ArcticOcean_MG_C_7_FD_187441 | JGI IMG/M metagenome (GOLD analysis project Ga0209711, IMG submission 187441) | Marine microbial communities from western Arctic Ocean - ArcticOcean_MG_CB11_88 (SPAdes) (version 2) | ecosystem: Environmental > Aquatic > Marine > Oceanic | place: Arctic Ocean...
CTACATGACCCTGCGGGATCGCTGTCTCTGACATCACCAAGCATTGCTATTATCTCGATAAAAGTCAGCCAAGGCACGGGTAATCCAAATGAAGCACCTGTGGTTGATGCCGGTGCCGATATGACGGTGAACACGGGCGCTACGGTTAGTTTGCAAGGTTCGGCCACCGATGCTGACAGTACTAGTCTTACCTATGTTTGGGAACAAGTGTCGGGAACAACAGTCACCCTTAGGCAGGCTGACACTCCGACTGCAGAGTTCACTGCACCTAACGCAGCCGCTGAGTTGAGCTTTAGCTTGACGGTCACCGATGACATGGGCGGCGCGGGTTCAGATACAGTGGTGGTTGATATTGTCGCACCGCCACCCCTACCTGTCGTTACCCCACCAAAAAGTGGCGGTGGTGGCTGTACTGTGGCGACTGGCAACGCAAAAGATTCGTCATTACCGCTTCTGCTATTAATAGCGGGTTTGTTGATGGCGAGACGGCGTCATCGGGTTGGTTAAGACAGGCATGTCGTTCAGGGTGAGTGTTAACTGCTTTTGAGAGATGTAGAGGGTAAGGGCGCGTCTCTCTTAATCAGCTGATTAAGTATTATGGTTGATTCAATACCTTCTGCCATGGGCACATTGGCGAGCTTTTCTTTGAGAAATATCTCAAAGGACTGCAATGTCGCTGTACTAACGCGAAGCATGTAGTCATGAGCGCCTGCAAGCACACAGCATTCGGTAACCTCAGGTAAGTTAGCCACTGCTGATTCAAAGCCAGATGCATTACCGGATGTATTTTTGTTCACCTTCACAAATACAAAGGCGGAAACGTTGGCGCCTATCATCTGATGATTTAACTGAACGCTATAGCGTTCAATCAGGCCGCTTTGTTCGAGCCTGCGAAGTCGCCTTAAACAGGGCGTCTGAGATAAGTTTACCTTGGCGGATAACTCTGCATTGCTGATACGCGAATTATCCTGTAACGCGGCTAATATGCTGATATCAATATGATCTAATTTTTTATCCATTATTAGTGTAATCTGCTAATTAATTATAGTTAACGATTAATATATCACATATATTAAAAAATATAGCTTTTCTTTGCCCGATAATGCCACCCTAATTTTGGTAATATTTCCCTTTAATAGAATTGCCAAAAGGGCATTAATATGACGCAGAAAGCGCAGGCGCTGGATCGATGGATTCGCAGTGATTTCAAAGCGATGAACACAGAGCTGGAAGAGCTGTATTTTGAGAATCGCGATTCAACTGAGCTCTTGGGTAAAAGTATCAAAACACAATTAGTCGATCAGGGTAGAGCCCTCATTACAGATCTTCTGGGTGAGGGTAATACTGACGAGGGTTTTGATAGCGGCTTTGAGTTACTGGGTAATGTTGGCTTTTACATGGCCGCCTGTCGCCGCCATGATATTACCGAGCCATCAAGAGAGACCAAATCTCCCTTACAAGAAGCCTCCGCTCTTGCCATGCAGTTGGGTGCATCACTCGGCGTTATTCCACGGTTTGCCTCTTGTCATTTGGAAACTCACAATCGTGCCGTCAACGGGGAATACAAAACATTCACCTCGCTGGCAGATGAAAAGATATTTATCGACTTTAATACACGCGGCGTGTTTTCTTTTATCCGTGCTTCAGAAGCACTGAGAAGTTGCCTGCCGCTAGGTGTCTCACATCCCATAACGTACGACTTATTATCCACAGCCAAGGTAGCACTGGACGAGGTTTATGCCTCCAATGCGAGTTTATTTGATCAATTAGATATTAATCGGTTTTTCTATTGTGTCAGACCCTACTACAGACCTCATCGTGTAGGGTTGCACGAGTATAGGGGTGCAAATGCTGGGGACTTTGCTGGCATTAATGTCATTGATTTACTGCTAGGTGTCTGTAAAGCTGATGATCCCTATTACTCCCAGCTGTTGGTGGATAAATTCTTGTTCATGCGCCCAGAAGATCAACTCGTGCTTCGTGACTGTATGCGACGTAAAAGTCTGCTCGATAGCTTTTTAGAATGTCAGGCAGAGCATAAAAATGACCCTTGGTTTCAGACTAATTTAAGTATGTTTTTAGACGTGTGCGAGGCTCATGGCAGAGTGGCCATTCAGCATCATGAGCGGTTAGTGCACAAGTTTATAGAACGTCCTGCAGACACAGGTGCACATACTGACCAGACTGACCTCACCGCTAGTGGCCCACCACTACCCGTGCTTTTAAAGGGGCTTAGAAAGCTCTGCGACATGCGTTGTGCTGCGCCAGCTACCGAGGGGTTTGATACCCGTTACCAGGATATTCAGAGTCTTAAGGACTGTTTAGCATGATGGAAGATAAGTTTGTTGACCAACAGGGTGTCTATTTACTCAGTCATTCAGTCGGACTGCCGTTGAAAACAGCAAGATCAGTGGGTGATGCTGGGTTTTGGGAGCCTTGGCTCGCAGGTAATGAAAGCATCTGGAGCCATTGGTTAGCCGAGATTGAGCGATTTCGGGGGCAACTTGGCACGCTGTTAAATAGCGATGCAAGCCACTTTTGTCCGCAAACCACTATATCCAGCGCGGTGAATAAAATTATATTTTCGCTGACGCCTTCAACGCACAAAAATGTCATTTTAATGAGTGAGGAGGACTTTCCGTCGGTAGCTTATGCGCTGCAACAATCCCACGGCTTGGGTTATCAGATGCGTTATATTCCTGCAGGCCTCAATCTGAACGATTTGGCCGTGTGGGATGAGTATTTAAGCGATGATGTTGCTTTAGTGCTGGTCACTCAGGTGCAATCCAACAATGGTGTCCAGTTACCCATCGGTGCCGTTACTGCGATGGCTGCAGAGCGATCAATTCGCTCCCTAGTCGATATCGCTCAGGCTATCGGAATTCTTCCCATCGATATTCAGCAATGGTCCGCTGACTTTATCGTTGGATCTTGTGTTAAATGGCTTAGTGGTGGCCCTGGAGCTGCTTTTCTATGGGTTAATCCAGACATGCTTGAGCTCTGTCAGCCACAAAATGTTGGCTGGTTCTCTCATGAAGACCCCTTTGAGTTTGACATTCACAATTTTCGCTATGCCAAAGATGCTCTCCGATTTTGGGGTGGAACGCCCTCGGTATATCCCTTTTGCATAGCATCTGCCAGTTTAGAGTTTGTGGGCAACCTTGGGGTAGATAAGATTAGGCAACACAATTTAAAACTGTGTGACAAAATTATTGGTAGCTTAGAGAAGGATGAATTGATATCACCTGTTGAGTCCAACTCCCGCAGCGGAACGTTGATTATTCACTTTGGTGCAAAACATGATCAGATTACTGAAAAATTGCGCAGTCAAGGTGTACATTTTGATAGCCGATCTAAAGGTATTCGGCTTTCACCTCATATTTACAATACAGAAGCTCAGATTGACGTTTTAACGCAACTGATCGATAACAGTCGATAAGGCTAACTTAGAGCGCTAGAGTCCTTCTCGAGTGATCCTTTTAGGGCTAAAAACCGTTACACTTCGGTTATGGCTTTCGATCATCAATCATTTTTAAAATCGCTTACCCAACGCCCAGGTATCTATCAGATGCTTGATGGTGAGGGGCAGGTTTTGTATGTGGGTAAAGCCAAAAATCTTAAGAACCGCGTCACTAGCTATTTCCGAAAAACGGGCCTAACACCAAAGACAGCGGCGTTGGTCAAACGTATTGTTCAAATCGACGTAACAGTTACCGAAACTGAAACCGAAGCGCTGATCTTAGAGCACAACTTAATAAAACAATATCGTCCGCAATTTAATATATTAATGCGAGACGATAAAAGTTATCCCTACATTTTCCTCTCGGACCGTGACCAATGGCCTAGATTGTCTTTTCATCGAGGTCCCAAAAAGGCTAAAGGAACGTACTTTGGCCCGTTCCCTAGTGTTCATGCGGTGCGAGAGAGTATGAGCTTTCTACAAAAGACATTTCGTGTGAGACAGTGCGAAGATGTCTTTTTTAAAAACCGGTCTAGACCCTGTTTGCAGTATCAAATAAAACGTTGCTCAGCGCCCTGTGTTGGTTTTGTCGAACCAGAGAGCTATGCGGAGGATGTGAATCTAACGCGCCTGTATCTTGACGGTAAGGCCGAAAAGATACTTCAGCAATTAGAGCAAGACATGGAGAAATCATCTCTCGCATTGGAGTTTGAAAAAGCGGGTGAATACCGAGACCAGATATCAGCGTTGCGCCAAGTTCAGGCACAGCAAATGATAGAAAAGGGCCGCGGTACTATTGACGTGGTAGCTGGGGCGGTCACAGATGGCCAGGCTTGTGTGCATATGCTCTATGTTCGTCAAGGTCGCATATTAGGCAGTCGTAGTTACTACCCTAAGGCCCCATTGGCAGAAAAGGTAAGTGATCTACTTGATGAATTTTTACCTCATCTTTATCTAGATGGCGGCGGACGGCCTGACTTGCCTAAGGAAATTTTAGTTAACGCTTCTTTAGAAGGCACCGAGGTTTTGACAGCGGCGTTGAAAGAAAGAATAGGGCGGAATATAGAGATTCGTGACTCTGTCAGAGGCTTTCGGGCTAAGTGGATCGAGCTTGCTCAACGTACTGCGGAACAAAATCTTGCGGGCAAGTTAGCGTCAAAGCAAACTTTGCAGCAACGATTTGAATCCTTAAGAGACACCATTGGCCTAGACGAGATACCGGAGCGTCTTGAATGTTTCGATATCAGTCATAGTAGCGGTGAAGCCGTTGTAGCATCCTGTGTGGTATTCGATAGTAATGGTGCACTAAAGAGTGATTATCGCCGGTTTAATATTGAAAATATCACCGGTGGAGATGATTATGCCGCCATGGAGCAGGCTATTAGGCGCCGTTACACTCGCCTTATGAAGGGCGAGGGAAAACTACCGGATATTCTTCTTATAGACGGGGGTAAAGGGCAGATTGGTATAGCCAAGTCGGTGTTGGCAGATCTTGGGGTGGTCGGGGTTATTGTGTTGGGGGTGGCTAAGGGAACAACGCGCAAGCCCGGCATGGAAACACTTATATTGGCTGACCAAAATAACAAAGTGATAGCGCGCCCCCAACAAGCGGCGCTTCATTTAATCCAACAAATTCGAGATGAAGCCCATCGTTTTGCGATTACTGGCCACAAACAGAGACGGGATAAAAAACGTCGCACATCTGCCTTGGAGGGTATTCCTGGGGTGGGGCCGACTCGTCGTCGAGATTTATTAAAACACTTTGGTGGAATCGTCGAGGTGAAGAAAGCCAGCGTGGCTGATCTGATGAAAGTTACTAATATAAATAAAAAGGTTGCTGAAGCAATTTACGGCGCACTGTACAATGATTAACAGACAACGTGTTCTCACTCCTTTTTATAGACAGGTATCGGAATAATTATTTATGTGGAATCTACCCAACATACTGACCTTAATGCGTATAGCGATGATTCCAGTCTTTATTGTTGTGTATTATTTGCCGTGGGAATGGCATCATTTTGCGTCGGCTGCTATTTTTGGGATAGCCGCGCTAACGGATTGGGTTGACGGTTATTTCGCTCGCAAACTCAATATGGTGACGCCTTTTGGCGCATTCCTTGACCCGGTTGCAGATAAACTTATTGTTGTTGCAGCTCTGGTTCTCCTTATCGAAGTGCATTCATCGCCTTGGTTTTCGCTTCCAGCCATAATCATTATTGGAAGAGAGCTTGTGATTTCAGCTCTACGAGAGTGGATGTCTGAATTAGGGTCCGGTCAAAGTATCGCAGTATCAACTTTGGGAAAGGTTAAGACCTGGTTTCAGATGGTTGCTATAGCCATTTTGTTGCTCGCAAAGCCTGAACAAGAAGCATTAACGATGATCGGGTTTATTGCAATTTATGCCGCGGCAGCATTAACTTTATGGTCTATGATTTACTATCTTATAAAAGCATGGCCACAATTAAGTACTAGCGGTGATAAGTAGTTGATTTATTGCCCGTATTCCCTAGAATAGCGGCCTCGTCAAATGCTGTAAGAAAGAATAAAAATTAAGGCGCGGTAGCAAAGTGGTAATGCTGTGGACTGCAACTCCGCCATCGTCGGTTCGATTCCGACCCGCGCCTCCATTCTTTTAGTTAGCCTTTCTCAGCATAGACTAGAGCTTTTTAACCGGTGGCGGTTAAATGACGTAAAGCCATCGTTAAAAGGTGAGAATCATTCCCTTTTCAGTTTTTGGTAATGTATACTTCGCGACGATTTCTGCGAGTTAGATTTACTTAACGAAATCAAAAATGTTTTATCTGTAAAGCCCCCTTCAGTATGCCCGGGTGGCGAAATTGGTAGACGCAACGGACTTAAAATCCGTCGGTGGAAACACTGTGCCGGTTCAAGTCCGGCCCCGGGCACCATTACAAATCAATGACTTAACTAAATTTACCTCGCTATTCGCGTCCGGGTTACATCGCCATGGGACAATGCTGTCATCTGCCTTGCGGAGACGAGAAATAAAATGGCCTGAAAGGCAGCGATTAAAGATCAAAGGAAATGGCTGGTTCATACTACCAGCGAAAATTTGAGTGCTTACTCGCCTAAATGTGCTCTTACCCAGTTTTGGAAATCATGTACCGCATATTCTTCAGCCATTAGGGTCCCTTTTTTATGGCGATGAGACCTGAGCCCTTTTTGGTTTAACTCCGAGACATGGGCATCTTCATTCAGAACCGTTTTTGCAAAATCGACTGCAGGACTGATCTGGGCAGTTTCATCCGCCAAAGTTTCCTCGCTAAACAGCCATTCGACCTGAATTTCAGTGCGCTCTGGGCCTAGAGGCATAACGCGTACGATCCGAACGTAATCCGCATGGGCAATGATAAAGACCGTAGGAGCCATCACCGCATAATGATAGCCGAGCTTAATCTCTTCCGCAGTCAAGTTGGCGAACGACTTGCCGACCAACTGACCGTCGCTGCTCCAGGTTGCGGCACCCTTTTCCAGGCCACCACTAAAGCTTGGGTCACTATTATTGATGTGTTTCGCCCATTCAGGATCATCATGGGGTTCCATAATCGCGCGTCTGTAGATGGGAACCAATTGGCTTAATGCCTTATGGACACCTGGGCAGTGTAAACATTCGTTGAAGTTCTCCCAAAAGATCTTCCAGTTACACTCCATTGTCTTGTGGAAGGTTTCGCCAACTTTTAACTCGGCCAAAGGCCAGTTGTCTAAATCGACTGAGTCTTTGTCGAGGCTTTCTTTAATTGGCTTTGCGGCTTTGCCAGCTAAATTGATAAATACAAACCCTTTCCAAACCACTACCGCTACGTCGTACAGCGAGTGGTCGGTCATGTCAAAATTGGCAGGACACTGCTTGGACGATGTGCGGAGTAATCCGCCCTGTTGTGAATAAGTCCATCTATGGTAAGGGCAGACAATATTTTTTGAGCGCAACAGGCCCTGGGGCTCGGTAACCAACACGGAACCACGGTGCCGACAGGTGTTGTGGAAGGCTTGTAAACTGCCGTCGTCGTCACGCAACACCAAAATATTTTGGCTGCCAATTTCTATGGTACGAAATGCTCGAGTCTCGGCCAAGGCATCAGCTCGACAAACATAGACCCAGTTTTTATACCAAATGGCTTCCAATTCGCGTTCATAATGCGTTGGATCAATATAGTAGCTAGCGGGCAGCGTATCTTTGACCTCGATTAGGCCGTTGTAGCCTGTTACTTGCTGGGTCATCACTGACTCCTTTCTAACGCTGATTGACATAAAATAGTTTGATGCTGGGGTAATAGCACAGGGTGAAAACCCTGATAACGGAGTATATTCTCGTTAGTCACAGACAATTATTATAAAGTGTAGTGGCTTCGTGGAAATAGTTCTTTCGCGCGGGAGCGAATGGATATTTTAGTCTTGAGCATTTGCCAGCTGTTTTATATAGACTTTCGGTGTTAGACCCGTTTTCTGTTTAAAGAATTTGTAGAACGTTGTCATCGAGTTGAAACCAGAATCAGCAGCAATATCAGCAATATTGGCTCTCATGTCAGATTTTATTAGATCAATAAAATAATTCACACGAGCTGCATTGATATAGCTATAGAATGATTCTTCAAATACCTGATTGAACAAATATGAGAGCTGATTGCGACTGTAGCCGGTACCCACAACCACGTCATTTAATTGCAGGTCCGGACTGCGATAGGCTTGCTTGTGGTAAAAGTAATCCTGTATGTCTTTAACCATGCACTGGAGTCTTTTTTCATCCAGTGCTATCTTTTCTCTCACCGTAGCGGTAGATGCTTTGCCCACCTCAGCAAAAGTGCTGTATTCATGCACGCAAACAATTTGGCCGTCGCGTATGGTCATTACATCGCAGCCACGGGCGCTACTATGCTTGCCTGTATGTGAGGATTGATAGACAAAGCTATAAAGAGAAAACGCCATATCGCCATCGACACGTGCATCATCGTGGTAGATATAACGGAGTTGGTTTGAAGGTAAACCTAGAGAGATATAATTTGCCACATCTTTAATGAGAACTTGCGTTGCCCCTGAAAAAATAATGTATTCAGCATCAGCGGATAATATCGATAAGATACCGGCCAGATCTCCTCGCAGCCAATACTGCCGGTATTGTTGGGCGACTTTGCGCGTTTGCTCTGTAAGGGTAGGCATTAGGCTCCACAACCGCTAAATCTTTTTTTTTTGGTTCTAGAAGATCATTGTATCTGAAAAATGATTAGACGCTTAAAACACAGTAAGATCTTGATGAAGAAACTCGGTTCTTAAAAAATTGTTTTAAGATTCCATCCTCAATATTCATTGGACGCGTCAGCATAAGGGTGGATTGCCACCCAATAAGGTGGAGACAAAGTATGAACTTGTCTCTTATGCCGTGGCCAGATTTACTTGACCACTACATTTCAAAGCCGCAAACAGGGATATAGAGACTAAGGACTTCGGCCTTCGCATAGAGATATAGGCAATCGGAACTAAAAGGTATAAAGTCTGCCACTGCCAATGGGATTTAACATTAAAAATAATAAAGTGCGAAAAATAACCGATAGGTTAATGTCTCGGAGAAGAGGAAACATGCATGCGCATAGTTTTAGCAATTTTAAGTATGGTGACACTTGGGGTTTTAGGGGGAATTCCTGCATCATTTGCAGACACACTAATAAAAGATGCCCGCATTATTGACGGGACTGGGAAGCCTGCTTTTCTAGGCAGTGTAAGAATCAGCGGTGAAAGGATAGTTAGTATTGGAGACCTAATGCCCACTTCAGGCGACACAATATTTGATGCCAAAGGTTTGACCCTCTCTCCCGGTTTTATAGATACCCATAGTCACCATGATTGGGGCTTAAGTGAAAATAGAGATGCGTTAGCAGTGATAACTCAAGGCATAACAACTAGCATTTTTGGTCAAGATGGGGAACATGATTTTCCGCTTCAAGCCTCTTTAGATGTTTTTAGGGAAAGGCCTGTCAGTATGAATATAGCGTCCTATGTTGGGCACAACACCCTCCGCAATACGGTGATGGGAGAGGGAGCCAAACGAGAGGCCACTCGTGATGAAATTTCAGCCATGAAAACAATACTGCGCGTCGAGATGGCAGCAGGCGCCATTGGGCTTTCTACGGGGCTTGAATATGAACCTGGGATTTATTCATCTTCAGCAGAAGTTATAGAGTTAGCGCAACTGACGGCCAACTTGGGGGGTCGGTATATCTCCCATATCCGTTCTGAAGACAGGTTCTTCTGGCCTGCTATTAATGAAATAATAAATATTGGAAGGCAAACAGGAATGCCGGTCCAAATCTCTCACATTAAACTGGCAACCAAAGAAATTTGGGGGCAAACAGCCAAGCTTTTGAATATTCTGAACCAGGCCCGCGCTGAAGGAGTGAACATCACCGCTGATATTTACCCCTATGAATATTGGGAATCAACGCTTTGGGTCTTACTTCCCGAACGGGATGCAGATGACTTAAATGAAATACAAAATGTTCTGGACAATATAACGCCTTCTGACGGAATAGTTTTTATGGTTTATGGACCTGACCCAAGTTACGTCGGAAAAACCTTGGCTGATATCTCAGTATTGCGGGGGTTAAGTGATGCCGAAACGTTTTCTGAATTACTCAAAGAATCCGATATCTGGCAGGAAGAACACCAAAGCCAAGGACAGTCTGTTATGGGTAAATCTATGTTATCCCAAGACATTGGCGAATTAATGAAATGGGAACATACCAATATTTGCACTGACGGTGGTTTTGAAGGCCATCCAAGAGGATATGGAGCTTTTCCACGCTTTTTAAGCTATTTTGTTAATAGAATGGACTTAATGTCCCTTGAAGAAGGGATAAGGCGCATGACATCTCTTGCCGCCCACAATATGGGGCTTAAAGATCGTGGTGAAATAAAGGTGGACACTTATGCTGATCTCGTTTTATTTAACGAAGAGACTATAAAAGATAATGCGTCAATTAAAAATCCATCCGCCATTTCAAAGGGTATTGAAATGGTGTGGGTGAACGGCCAACTTGCCTTAAACCAAGGACAAGCTACCCATTATTATTCTGGGAAAGTGATTAAATAGCTCTTTGCACTCAACCTCTCAGTAAGGGAAAATGTGTTAGAGGGGGGTTGAGGCCTTTTGAGGGGAGAGTCATTTAATGGGTAACTTCTTCAGTTAAGTTTAGTCTAGTCTGTCTGGTGCAGATGGATAACGGCTAAACATTAGAGTTATCCATTTCTTACAAAGATATTACCTGCGACAGAGGCTTTAAGGCGTTCGAATTTCAGATCCAGTTTGTTGAGAATAATAAAAAACTGGCCTGCTGACACGATGATATATGATGCGGTAGTGCGACTGACGATTAAGATAAAAACAGAAACTTACAAAATATACTTAATAAAAAGGAACATATTATCAGCGACTCAAGCGGTAAAGCCGATGAAGGACTAGTTAGAACTATTGGCACCCGTGCGCTTGGGACTAACGTTTTCAACATGGTCGTTGGTGCTGGGATATTTGTTCTACCTGGTGTGGTCGCAGCAAAACTTGGTTCTGCCGCGATAATTGCCTACCTGATATGCGGCGTTGCCGTTAGTCTTATATTTTTGTGCTACGCGGAAATTGGTAGCCGGGTCACCCGTAGTGGTGGCTCATATGCTTATATTGAAGAGGCATTTGGTCCCTTTGCTGGCTTTATTTCATCGATGTTACTTTGGTTTGGGTGGGGGGTACTCGCTGACGCTGCTCTTACGGTTGCTATGATTGAAGCTCTGTCTATTGCTGTTCCGGAGCTTCAGGAGCCGATGTGGAAATTGCTATTTATGATGGTGTTGTTCACGTTTATCGTTGTTACTAATATAGTGGGTGTAAAGTCTGGGGTAAGGCTGTACGTTTTTAATACTATTGCTAAGTTTGTGCCTCTTGCACTCTTATTCCTGGTAGGAATTTTCTTTATAAAAATGGATAATTTAGTCATCACAGAGTTGCCATCGTTTGCTAATATCGGTGCGGCAACGTTGATATTGATGTTTGCCTTTTCGGGCGCTGAATGTGCCCTAAATGCTAGTGGTGAGATCGAAAATCCAGCAAAAACAGTACCGCGCGGGATTTTCCTCGGCCTTGGTAGTATATTTATTCTTTATTTAGGTTTGCAAACTGTAGCTCAGGGCGTTCTTGGTGCTGAACTTGCTAATAATACTGAAGCGCCCTTGGCGGTTGTCGCCAATGAAGTATTTGGTGGCTGGGGTGTCAAACTGCTAATTGTTGGAGGCGTAATATCAATTTTTAGTACTTTGAGTGGGGATATTTTGGTGACACCTCGGGTGATTTTCGCCGCTGCGCGTGACGGGAATTTACCAAAGCCGCTCGCCAGAGTTCACGCGAAATATAAGACACCATACATTTCGATTATATTTTATGCTTTTATGATCGCCTTACTGGCACTTAGTGGTCAATTTAAAGTGTTGGCTGTGATGGCGTCGGGGTCTATTTTATTAGTATATGCTGGCGTCTGCCTTTCAACCCTTAAGTTGAGGATGCGTGACGGTGCGCCCTCTGAGGGGCAGTTTAAAATGCCCGGAAAGGCCATTATCCCTCTTCTTAGTTGCTGTGTTATCACGTCGATGCTGTTGCAATTGACGGGTGAGGAAGCTCTTGGATTATTAACACTAATGGGGATATCAAGTTTGATATTTGTAGTACAGAAAGTAATCGATAAAAAAAGAATTTAGGGCTCATTAGAGATTCACTGACAGTCAACTCTGTAGCCACAATATCCAAAAATAGGTAGTTTATTTTTGTTGCTGGAACCATTTCATAGCAAATATTTTCTTATTTTGAATGGATAGATATAAGCATTTTAGAAATGGTTTGATCAGATTAGTTAATATCTATGCACTCTTCACAACGACAATAAAAACCCATCTATTTCTAGAATTATCGACCTTTTCTATTTCATCTGATTAGCAGATATGTTGCGAGATATTTGTTACTCAAGCTTTCGCAAATGCATGGGCCAACGGCCCAATTCTAATACCTCTTGCGCAGAAATACATTCTGGGAGTTGCCCTTTATTGTAGGCATTCGTAATATATAATTTTTTGCACTCAGGCCAAGGCATAATAGGGTATTATCAGGGCTCGAGCCTGTTACTGAGCAGAGTCATGAACAACGCTGTTGCCTTACACCCCTGGAAAAGAGCCAACCATTTAACTAGCCACAATAATCAATTGGTGATTGATGGTATCAACGCCTGTGAACTGGTTGAGCAGTATGGCTCCCCCTTGTATGTATTTTCTGAAGCTAAACTGCGCGAAAACGCCACCGATATACTCACTAACTTTCGCCGAGTGCACCCGAATACCACTGTGTGCTTCGCAAGCAAGGCCAACGCTAACATTGCCGTGTTGCAGGTTTTAAAAGACGCAGGATTAAGTATTGAGATAAACTCAGGCGGTGAGTTTGTAAAAGCCCAAACTGCAGGCTACACCCCGCAAGCGATGGTCTTTAATGGTGTCGCCAAACTGCATAGCGAGCTAGAGCTTGTTATTGCCGCCGACATTAAGGCTATTAACGTTGACTCACTGGCTGAATTGGAGCGTATTTTATCCGTTGCCCAAGCCATTAACAACTGCGCGAATGTGACGCTGCGTATTATCCCTGAAATTAAAGGTGGTGCTGCTGCTGGATGGGAAACAGGCACATCAACCTCAAAATTTGGTATGACCCGCGAAGAGCAGTTAACCGCCATCGCTCTAATAAACCACCACCCTGAGCATTTAACGATGACCGGTATCCATGCGCATATCGGTACCCAAGTCAATGACACCAGTGCCTACCAAAAAGAGGCAGAGTTTTTAATTGCCTACGCCCAAGAGGTGGGTAAACTATTACCTTACCCCTTGAAGCATATCAATTTAGGCGGCGGCTACCCCAAAAACTACAGTAGCTCAGCCGATAACTGGATCAATGTCAGCCCGCATTATCAAGATACCTACCGTGCGAATATTGGCTTTGATACCATAGCTGATATTTTGATTAGGCCTGTGGCCAATGCCCTCGGCAGCAACATTGAGATCATTGTGGAACCCGGCCGCAGCATGGTTAGCGACACGGCTATTCTGCTCACCACCATTGAAGCCAGGAAAACACGCCAGAAAAAGCCCGTATTTTATTTGGATGCCGGTTACAGCGTATTATTTGACATTTTTTTGGGTTGGTATTTTCATCTGGTTAATGCCAGTAAATCTGATGATACGGCCACTCAGCTCTGTCGCGTGGCGGGGCCTTTATGTGATAGCAGCGACACCTTTTACGACATAGAGGGCGAAGGGCGAGTTAAAGCACTCTTAGCAATTATGCCGGAGCTCAGTGAGCAACGAGCGACACTTGAGAAAGTACTAGTACAGCAACCCAGTTTGCGTGAATTACCCAGTAATACCCAGATTGGCGATATCATCGCCCTGTTTGATACTGGGGCTTACGGTTTAGAAATGATGAACCAGTATTGTGGTAGACAAGCGCCTGCCGCTGTGATGATCGGTTGCCAACAAACTAGCCGATTAATACGCCGTCGCGCCACAGCGAATGATTTATTACACTTTGATGTTTTTTGATCGAATGTAAAACCTGAATAGATTTTGTTTGGCTCTAACCTTTATCATCAACCTGTTCATTTTCTTTTTTTGAGTTCTAATAAGAATTCATGAGTTTTACTAAAAAATGGTGTTTTCAGGTATGTCTCTTAAAGGCGCAGTCTAAGCACGTTAATGGCTGATTACTCGGACTCAACAACTTTAGATTGCCTATCATCAATTAATGCACTTATTTTAGCGAGCTGTGGATCGATAATGTCTGCAATAGTGTCGACCAGTTGCCAAGGCTCACTGCCGTAAAGGTTGGTGAGTATGACGATGGTGGTATTATTAGCCAAGTGGCGTGATATATACACGTTAAAGCCCTGTGAACTACCACTGTGATGATACCAAGGTAGTCCCTTAGAGTGATGGACACTCCAACCAAAACCATAGGGGTATTCTTGCCCAGAATTCATCTTTGCTGGGGTGTAAACTTGAGTCCAACTTTCACTTTTCAATATAGCTTTTTCTATCAAACCCCTGTCCCAAGCTAAGTAATCTTGCACGCTTAAGTATAGCGAACCGTCAGCTGTAGTATTGATTAAGGGGGCGTACCATTCTTGATTCTTGACTTTGCCTTGGACTAATTGATAACCAGCCGCTCTATTTTCAATAATATCTTCTTCATTGATACCCCTTGCTGTCTGCATACCTAAGGGTTTGAATACTCTCTCTTGCAGCACATCACCATAGAATTTCCCGGAGACTTTATCAATCAAAAACCCCAGCAACACATAGCCGGTATTACTGTACTCAAAACTCTCACCTGCCTTAAAATTTAGAGGCAGACGGTAAAAAATATCTCTTAATTCGTCCGGATCATAATCATGCCGAAGATCAAAGGCTGGGGTACCATTACTACCCATGGCTTCAAAATAGTCGGCAATACCCGATGTATGGTTTAGAAGATGCCTAACTGTTATGGGTTGCCAGCTTATAGGTGCATCTGGAAAATACGCCCTAATTGTCTCGTCTAGGGCCAGCTTCCCATCTTCAACCATTAACATCAGAGCGACCGCCGTAAACTGCTTACCTATGGAAGCGGACTGAAAGAGTGTTGCCGTGCTAACTGGAACCTTGTATTCAATATTGGCGTAGCCGTATCCATTAGCCAATACAATTTGGCCATCTTTAAACACACCAACCGCAATTCCCGGGATTTTTTTAGCCTGTAATTCTGCTGTAACAGCGTCATTGACTCTCTGTTCAAAATTACTAGACGTGTCAGTGACGGCGCAGCTCAGTATTGGCAGGTAAATGAGCGCAATAAACAATACTCTTAGCTTGTTAAGATCCATGTTTTATTCTCGGTCATATAGAAATCTAATCTACAAATTCTCGCGAAAGGTATTTCTCACGCATATTTAATTCCGAGTGTAGTCATAACCCGCTGGGAGAAGGCAATAAGCCGGCCAATGATGAAGGCTGACCGGGACGTTTTATTAATTTACCACCCATCATAACCATTGATACCCGCTCCAGCTGACCGATATCTTCTAGCGGATTGCCGGGAACTGCAATAATATCAGCAAGCATACCAGGTTCTATAGTTCCAAGACGCTCACCCCAGCCGAGCATTTCAGCAGGAACGCGCGTGCCTGCCTGTATCGCATCCATCGGAGAAATTCCCGCTTCCACGAACATCGCCATCTCCCTTACATAAATGGAAGGATCAACGGCGCCAGCGCCAAGGTCAAGGCCTACCACCACTTTTACTCCCGCCCTATGAGCACGACTAATGGCGTTGAGAAACTGAGCTCTGCCGTTGATCATATAATCGTCGTTCTTATCTTGCGCGCGCAGCTTTTCTCCTTCTGAGTAATAATCGCCCATGTAAACCGTAGGCACGAAATAAGTACCCTGTTTGACCATCATTTCAATGGCTTCGTCATCGATATAGGTCCCATGTTCTATTGAGCGGACTCCTGCAGCCACAGCCTGTTTAATTCCTTCTGTGGCATGGGCATGAGCCGCAACTGGCACACCATGGCGATTAGCTTCATCTACGGCAGCCTTTAGCTCTTCAGGCGAAAAGGCAACGTTTCGTGGATTGTCGCCCACTGATTGAAAAGCGCCTGTCACCAGTAGCTTAATCCAGTCAGATCCATATTTTATTTCGTTTCGCACAGCTTTACGAATTTCATCTGGTCCATCGGCAACTAATCCGTCTGGTTTAACGTTCTGTTCAGTTGAAAAAAAATTTACGTCGCCACCGCCTCCCGTTATCGAAATATAATGAGCCGCCCCAGCTATGCGTGGGCCAATAAACACTCCCGCGTCTATAGCGCGACGAAGATCTTGATCTGCGTAAAATACATCTGCATCGCCCATTACTCTTACGCCAGTCCAACCCGCAAGCAGAAGACGCTGTAAACCCGAAAGAGCCATCAACCCCTTGTATGCTGATGATGTTGTCAAGTGGGCAGTCTGATAGTCATCCGAATGCATCAACGGGTGTTCATGCGCATTAATGAGACCGGGAAGTAAGGTAGCATCTCCCAGATCAACAATATTAGCTCCTGGCGGAATAATAGTACGATCGCCAATGGCGACAATTCGATCCCCAACCACCAACACCACCGCATTTTTAATTAGCTGTAAGCTTCGACCATCGATTAAACGATCGGCGGTTAGTACCGTGGCTGCATAGGTCGAATGACAAAACGTCAACAACAGAAATAGTGCAGCTTTTAAGTGTGAGTTGTTATTATAAAATTGAGCTCTGTCATTTTTGGCTTTAATGTCTACTGACATGTCATATATCTCTTAAGGTTAGTATTGACAATACAATGTAATGACTAATAAAACTCAGCTATTAATAAATCAGTTAACCACTTTGCGATCAGCTGATGTCCCAAATCATTAGGATGCATCTCATCGTCGGGGATTAATAAGTCATGAATACTTTTATTTTCGATTAGATCATAATCCTCAAATTTTTTAAACACATCTATTAAAGGCACCTTTTTTTCTGCCGCGATAAGCCGAACTTCCTCTACATAGACTTCCAGAAGCAGATTTAATCCACGAGCGTCATCGAAATCAAATCCGAGGACCGGGTCGCGTAACTCTTCTCCATAAAGTTCAGACCACCGCATTGGATTGGACGTCATTATGATGACACCAGTACCTTCACCTTTAAGCGTATCGATGATTTTTTCTAGGCAAGCTCGATACTCGGTTAAAGTAAGTCTGGGTTCGGAGCGTCCAAGACTTGCATCAATCCATGAGTCATTTATACCAAATTGAACGATTACAACATCAGGATTGTGGCGACGGACATCATAATCAAGACGAGCAAGTGCCTGCCTGCTATCGGTGTTGCTAATACCTGCGTTGATAACCTCAGCTTCAATGCCGTATTTCTCCAGTTCTCTCTGTAATCGGGATGTATAAACTTCTTTCGCATTTCCATCCCAGCTGGCCTCGGTAGTTGAGTCACCTAAGGCAACGATTTTAATACTCTTTATCCCGCCACCGATAATTTCAGGGTCATCAATTCTTACAAATCCGCAAGCGACAAATCCAAATACAACGATTATGAGAATCAACTTGATAGCAGCTTGCCGAGAGGATGCTTTTCTTTTTAAAACCTTAGATGTATATGACCCCGCAATATAAAGATCAGCCGCTTCACTATTTCTTGAGGCATAAGCTATTTTTGATGGGTGGCATTGGATGCAATGCCCTGATCTAGTTCTTAATCCATCATCCATCATTCTTGACATCAATTTAAATGTTTATCATACCAAGCCAGATATCGCTCCAGAACATCTTTATTATAACTTGGAGTTGAGAACGAATGATTCTCACCAGGATAAACAATCAGTTCAGTTGGAATATCTAAATGCTTGAGTGCTTGATACATTTGTTCAGAACCAATTAATGGAACGTTATAGTCCTTTTCTCCTACCAAAAAGAGTGTTGGCGTCACTATGTCGTTGGCATTTAGAAATGGGTAGGAAACTTTTAACCACGTCTCAGTATTATCCCAAGGAGTACCAATTTCAGTAATGTAATCCCTTATATATTGATCATCACCAAAACCACTGAGTATATTTGAAATACCAGCTCCAGACGTAGCTGCTTTGAAGCGTTGGTCTTTCGCTATGACGTAATTCGTGAGCATGCTGCCGTAACTCCATCCGCCTAAACCTAATCTGTTCTTATCAATGTAACCAAGTGAAATCGCATAATCAGCTAATTGACTAATATCATTAGCATCAACATTCCCCCAATCGGCAAAGATCATTTTTTGAAAATTTAAGCCTCTACCTGAGCTTCCTCTAGGGTTGATTCCCATGACCACATAGTCATTAGCCGCAAACAATTGCCAATCATAGTTAAAGTAGAGGCCATATTGTGAGACGGGGCCACCATGCATCCTTATGATTAAGGGGTATTGCTTTGATGGATCAAAATTATCAGGCTTGATCATCATCCCAAACAATTCTTCGCCGTCAGCAGCTTTAAAAGAAATAGTTTCTGTTTTTAAGATTTTTCTAGAGGATAAAAGCTCAGAATTATGATGTGACTGTTGACTGAGACTATTCTCATCATAGAAATAAACTTCATCCGGAGAATTAGTATTTGAGAGGATTAAACCAATTTTTCCATTTCTGACCACATAGTTTTTTGCCCATCCGGAGATGTAGTAATTAGACGGGGTAATTTTTTTGATCTTTTGATTTGTTAGCGAGTACTTTGCTAACTGACTTTTCATATTGTCTTCAATGACGAAATATATACTTTGACCATCATCAGACCATTGTGGCGATGAAACATTGCGGTCTAGTTCTTTTGTTAGGATCGAGTTTATTTTTGTATCCAAGTCTATAACCGCTAATTCTTGCAGTGCATACCATAGAAGAGCAGGGTCACCACCATGAAGATAGGCAATTTTTTTACCATCAGGGCTCCATTGAGGTCTCGAGGATGACGAGTCAGCACCTAGGTTAGTGGTTAGCTGAATAGGATTATTCGTTGAATCAATTTCAAGCACATAGACATCATAATTATTAGTTCGATCCATCTCACCCGTTTTTGTCACATAGGCGATTTTTTTACTGTCTGGGGACCATGATGGGAGAATCTCATTAGAGGTGCCTTTAGTGAGTTGCTTTGTAGTTCTACTTTTAATGTCCAAGAGATGCAGGTGTTGTCTTTCATCGCCTAAAAACTCTTTTCCATCTTCCTTAAAATAATATCGATCTATAACAATTGGTTTCTGCGTTTGTACGCTAGATTTTGTTTTTTTATCAACAGATATGGAGTCAGCAACCAAGATCATTTGAGTGCCGTCTGGTGACCATTCGAAATCATTGATATTTGCTTTTAATTTAGTGAGTTGTCTTTTTGTTCGATAGTTAGTATTGATGGTCCATATTTGTTGATATTCAGAATAGTGTCCCCGCCCAGGTGCTAAATACCCTACTAGGGTGTCATCTGGAGAAAATTTTGTTTTTCCAACCCAGGGACGACCTTTGATAAGAACCTTTTTTTTATTTTTATTTACATCTAGTAACCAAATATCGTTGCGATAGCGGTCTTTTTTTTCATCCACAGATGATACAGAATAAGCAATCTGCTTAGCTGAGTGAGAAACATCAATTGAGCTTATCTCGTCAAATAGATAAAGATCGTTAAGAGTTATTTTGGCTTCAGATAACTCAGAGGATTCACTTACATTTATAAAAGTAAGAGGAATAAAAATACTTAAAGTTAAGGTTAAGGATCTTATATATTGATTCATAGGGATTATCATAATGATTTCTATGTCTTTTAACCATGAAAACTACAAAAATGGGACCTAATGATACTTTTAACCATAATTAACATATTTGATAATAAGTAGACAGATGAAAGAGCTTCATCTATATTTAGGAATAACATTTTAGAAGAATTTTTTCTATGCACCACGGATTCTGTATTCTGTGGTTTTGACGCTGACTTTTCCCATTGTGAATGTTTTGTCATTGTAGGTCAGTTTGGGAAGTGTATTTTTTCTATGAGAAATTAGATCAATAGGGCTCATTATGACAATCTTTGATAATAAAAAAGCTACATCCGTCTTGCGCGGTGCACCTATACAGCGTTTTGCTATGGCCCCTCTGGCCTTGGCTATTGCCAATCTAATATTGCCTTCGACATCTTTTGCAGATGAGGAGCCTAAAACGATTGAAGAAATCTTGGTAACGGCTACTAAGCGTGCGGAAAATCTTCAAAGTGTTCCCCAAAGTATCACTGCCTTTTCAGGCGATACCATGGATATCATGGGTATTAACAGTATGAGTGATTATATTAATGCTCTACCTAGTGTCACACTTACAGCAACACAGCCGGGTAGAAACAACTTGGCTATGCGTGGTATTTCATCGGGTTCAGGTGAATATTATACCGATGGGCAGGTTGCTGTATATCTCGATGACATTCCCATGACAACCAACTCACAACAAGTGGGTGTGCGCCCTATTGATATGCAGCGGGTTGAATCTTTGCATGGCCCCCAAGGTACGCTTTATGGGTCTAGCTCTCAAACGGGCACTCTTCGTTTAATCACTAATAAGCCCAACCATGATGGTTTGACCGGTAGTCTTGAAACAAGTTATGGCATGACCGGAGGTGGCGACAATAGCTATGATATTAATGGCCATATAAATATTCCATTAATTGAAGACGTTCTGTCCATGCGAGCGGTACTTTACTCTACAAAAGATGGTGGCTATGTTGATAATGTCGCCGGTGCAAGCTTAAGTGGTAGCCACCGCAATGATGACCCCGGGTATAACGTTGTTGATGAAAACCAAAATGAGTACGGCACTTTAGGTGGCCGTGTAATGGTTGCTTTAAAATTCAATGAAAATTGGAACGCGCTCTTAACAGTGGTGACTGAAAACAGCGAGTTAGATGGTACCTGGGAAACCGACCCTCTGTTAGGCGACTATAAAGTGACTCGTTTCATTGACGAAAATCGAGAAGATGATTGGCTTACTGGGTCTCTAACTCTGGAGGGTGATCTAGGCTTTGCTGATTTAGTTGTCTCAGCGACACGTGTTGAACGCGACATTGTCTACAACTGGGATAATGACGTTTATACGCAGTACAAAGATCGTTACTACGGTAACGGCTATAATGCTTATGGCTATCTCTATGGCTTGTATAACACCGAGTATAACCGTAGTTTCATATTTAATGATCAATCGCAAGAGCGCGATACCGTTGAAATTCGTTTGGCATCAAAAGGTGAGAGCCGATTACAATGGACAGCCGGTTTGTTCTACGAAGATGTATACGATGAATGGTTCTACGGGTCCTCTAATGAAAACTTACGAGATACAACGGCATGGGCATACGCGCAAAACTATGCCTATTACTATGGCGTCGCAAATTACTACAATAGTTACACGCCTAACCCAAATCAAGCCTATCCATTGACTGACTCTGGTCTTGGATACGTGAATATTTTTAAGCGCTCGGTAAAGCAAATAGCTGTATTTGGCGAGGTAACTTACGACATTACTGATGACTTGACAGTGAAGGGAGGGTTTCGTTGGTCTGAGTTTGATCGTGATGAGGTGAGTTTAAACTACTTCCCCGACGGTTTGATTACTGCAGGTATAGCCGATGGTGGTGATGGTGCCACACGGAGTCAGGGTAAAGCCGACGATGCTATTTATAAATTGGCACTAAATTATCATATTAATGACGATGTTATGGTGTACGGTTTATATAGTCAGGGCTTTAGACTCGGCGGTTCCAACAGTCCGCGTGCGTTCGCTACAGGTGAGGTTACAGCCACCTATGACTCTGATACGTTAGACAATTATGAGTTGGGCGTTAAAAGCTACTGGTGGGATAAGCGGGTAAAACTTAATGCGACACTATTCCAAATGAAATGGTCGGATTATCAGCAAAGTGCAACATTCAAACAATGGTGGAATAGAGGTACGCTTAATGCCGGCGATGCGGGTAGCACCGGTATTGAATTAGACTTAGGTCTGCAGGCAACGGATAATCTAAAAATCAATTTGAGTTTATTTTCCGCAGATGCAAAGTTTGACGACGATATTTACTTTAGTGCTCTTGCAGATACGACTACGGGTGATGTAGATATTCGGAAGGATATGGACTTACCTAGCTCACCTGACTTAAAAGGCCATGTTAGTGTTCTCTATGATATACCTGGTATGTTAGGGGGTGATGCCTGGGTTTATTTTGATAGGAGTTATCAAAGTGAGACCTGGAATGGCACGTCAGATATTGTGGCTAATAATAGAAATGGCTTATCTAAGTCTTATAACGTGAGTAACTTGTCGTTTGGTCTGGATATGCCAGACGGGTTAAATGTCACGTTGCAAATTGATAATGTTTTTGACAATAATGGCTCTACCTATGTGTCTACATCAGGTAATACTTACGGCGATCTATTCGACGATAACCGTTTTCATAATGAACGAACACTCGAGAGGCCGCGAACGACTTGGCTGACAGTGCGTAAGGCATTTTAGCAAAAAGGGTGGGTAATATACCCACCCTTTTTTTTGTCTCATTCATCGTGGTATCATTTTTTTAAATCGTCTTTTAAATTGGTCTTTAGAATTCTCTGCATATGGTTAAATTAGTAACGAGCGCTGTCGTTAGGGGGAGTCAACAAGGTGATAGTCATGGCGGCGTCTACCTGATTGATTTCGACAATGGATTAGTGGAACAAAAGTTAGATTGGGATACCGTTAATATCGATTGGCGAGGGCGAGGCTGGGATAGAGGCCTTCGAGGCATCTGTTTTGACGATAATAAAATCTACATTGCCGCAAGTGATGAATTGTTCGCTTTTACACCAACGTTTGAACTCATAGGTTCTTGGCGAAATCCTTATTTAAAGCATTGCCACGAGATAACGGTTTTTAATCGTAAGATTTTTTTAACCTCAACGGGCTTCGACAGTATTTTGTCATTTGACCTTGATAAGCAAGTTTTTGATTGGGGCATGACGATTCAAAATAGACAATTCAAATTTAAGGGTAAACGTTTTGACCCTCAGGCAGATGATGGGCCTATGATGTTTAATAAACTGCATATCAATAATGTGTTTTGCAATGAAAACGGTATGTATCTATCGGGCTTGAACTCAGGTGGCATGCTGCATTACAACGGTCGTGAAATAAATATGTCGGTTGAGTTGCCTCCAGGCACCCATAATGCGAGACCTTTTAGGGATGGTGTGCTATTTAATGATACCAATGATGACGTGCTTCGTTATACCGGCAGAGGTGAAGGAGAAGAAGACAGGGCCATGGCAGTGCCTAAATATCTGGAAAGTGAAATGACACATTTAGATAAAAGAGATGAAGTGATGGCCAGGCCGGGATTTGCAAGAGGTCTTTGTGTTTTGTCAAACTCAGTTGTCGCCGGAGGATCATCACCTTCAACAGTTACTGTGTATGATTTACAGAAAAACGAACAGATTGCGACGGCAAATATTAGTAATGATATTCGTAATGGTATTCATGGTTTAGAAATGTGGCCATTTGATTGATTAGCCGTGTATGACATTAAAGCCCCGCATTTCGCGATGCCTCAGGCAACTCAGTAATAATATAACCTAGTTGCTCTTTCCATAAATCTAGATGCTGCTCGTAGCGTCGCCATTTGCCGAGAGCCCCAGTATAAATTGGCTGGCGGACTTGTTCGGAGCTTGCCGTTTTTACTGCCCGTTCATTTTCGTAAAAACGTAAACACTCTTCTTCAAAGGGTAGATTGCAAAAATCTAGTATTTGTCTGACTTGATGCTCTAAATCGGTGACAGTAACTTCGTAATGCACATCGAGGACCTCGCCGGGTAGCACGCTGTGCCAATGTTTCATCATTAAGTCATATTCTTTATAATAATGAGCCAGGTCAAACATATCGTAGGTGAAGTTTTGGCCTCGTCCAAATAGTTGTTTATAACCACCTAGACAACTATCAAAAGGGTGACGTCGCGCATTAATTATTTTTGCATTCGGTAGAATACTTTTGATAAAACCGACGTGGGAAAAGTTATTAGGTAGCTTGTCTGTAAAAAATGGCTTGTTGGTGATTCGATGTCTTTGACTTTCTTCCAAATATTGCTTGCCATAAGCAACTAAGTCTTTATTACGCAGATCGGCAACAGCTTCAGGGTAGCGAACACTATCGTTTCTATAACGACCAATATGATCAGATATTTTGTTAACTAATGGTAATTCTGAAGTACCCTCTACTTGGCTATGGCTCGCAATAATTTGTTCGATAAGCGTTGATCCAGATCGTGGAAGCCCAACAATAAAAATAGGGTCGGGTGCCGAATGACCTACGTCTCTCTTTTGGGCCATAAAGGTCTGACTAAAAGTGTTTTTAATAGCGGTATTTCTACCTTCCATTTCTAATGGGTCGTGCTCAACCGTCATTCTTTGTTTTTGATTACCTTGGTGATAATAGTGCCAGGCACTATCATAATCTTTCACGTCTTCCAGCGATTTGGCAAGAGCAAAATTGAAGTGAATTTTTGAGGTGTCAGAAAGCTCTGGCTGTTGAAGTTGAGCTTTCATAGCGACAACCTCTTCATTTTCAAATTTAAAAACTTTTAGGTTAGCCATACTCCAATAAACTTCACCAAGATCTGGTCTGAGTTTGATGGCATCGCGATATGCCTTGAGGGCGCCAGTTTGGTCACCTATGGTTTTTAGTTCGTGCGCATAAGATGTATTGACATGGGGTGCATCAGGGTTAATAGCGAGTGATACTTTGAACGCTTCGGCGCTTTTCTCAGGATACATGGCTCTGCCATAAGCATTCCCTAGACCGGTCCAACCATCACAATTTTTAGGGTCTAAGCTGGTACATTTTTCAAACGTCTTTATAGCATCAACGTATTTATTTTGCTCCATGAGTACGCACCCCAGCATATGCCAGGCTTCATAGTAGTTACCCGATATTTGTGTCGCTCGTCTCAGTAAGGCTTCTGCGTCATTGTAATTATTTTTTTCTTGCCAATAAGTACCGGCTAAATGCCGCAGTGCATTGATGTTATCAGGGCTTCTTTTTAATACTGATCGAAAGACTGCAATGGCGTCGTCATGCTTGCCTGCACGCTGATGTTCTATGCCTTTAATAACATCAGCTCTATCGGAGTCTTGTTCTATGTAGTCTTTAAAGGCTACATCAGCTTCCTCACCCCGTCCTTCTGCGGCAAGAGCTTCACCCAGTTTTTTATTTGCATGCGCTAGCGTGGGCAGAAGGGCAATAGCTTTCTCAAAAAGTGGTATAGCTTCTTTAAAGCGAGATTGTAAGGATAAAATACTACCTAAGTCCTCATAGAGATGCGGGAAATCTGGGTCTAGTTCAATGGCAAATTTCAATTGCTCCTCGGCTTCAACGAGTCTGTTTTGCGCTATTAATGAGTGACCAAGCAATCTCAAATGATGGGTGCAGCCTTGATGCTTGATTAAATAGTCACGGCATAGCTCTTCTGCACGTAAAGGCCTATTTGAGCGAAGAAAAGCAATCGCTTCCTGAAGGCTTTTATTCTTTTTGTTTTGAGTTGATTCCATGGCGATTTCTATTATTTTTCGAGTGAATGCTTTGTTAGATTTTGTGGAGGTACATAATCAAAGATAAAAGAAATTCTGTCTTCGTTGCTCATATT
>Ga0209711_10001188_pt1 | contig 25703 bp, 21 predicted proteins | sample ArcticOcean_MG_C_7_FD_187441 | JGI IMG/M metagenome (GOLD analysis project Ga0209711, IMG submission 187441) | Marine microbial communities from western Arctic Ocean - ArcticOcean_MG_CB11_88 (SPAdes) (version 2) | ecosystem: Environmental > Aquatic > Marine > Oceanic | place: Arctic Ocean...
GGTGATGGCGGTTATCTTGACGAAGACGGTTTTTTGTTTATTGTCGATCGTGTCAAAGATATGATTATATCGGGTGGAGAAAACGTTTACTCAACGGAAGTTGAAAATGCCATTTATCAATATCCGGGTATTAATCAGTGTGCAGCTATTGGTATTCCTAGCGAAAAGTGGGGGGAGCAGGTGCATGCTGTGGTCGTTCTTAATGAGAATGCTACTATATCTGAAGACGAAATTATCACTTATTGTAAGACACAGATAGCCGGTTTTAAATGCCCGCGCTCAATCACTTTTCAGTCAGAGCCCTTACCGCTCTCGGGTGCGGGCAAAATTCTTAAAACAGAACTTCGTAAGCCTTTTTGGGCTAGCGGTGAGAAAAATGTCAATTGATGTGACATTGAGGACTGGATGTAAATGATTTCCCATTGAAGGCATAACGGCTTCAGAGCATAGCAGCAGACTAAAAAGGATATTAAAGATGGACTATTTATTTAAACTAGATAATCAAGATCTCATTGAACCTATTACCGAAGATCTAGAAGGCTGGAGAGTTATCGAAGGACAGCCAACGATGAAAACCTGGATCATGCGCACGTCAAATGATGGCAGTATGATCTCTGGTGTGTGGACGGCTACACCGGGTACCTATCATGCCGTTTATGCCGAGTATGAGTTTGTACACCTCATCGAAGGTAGCATCACTATTACTCCGGATGGTGGCGAATCTGCCTATATGTCCTCTGGAGATGCATTTGTGGTTGAAGCGGGCTTCAGTGGCACTTGGGAAATTACCGAGCCTGTTGTAAAGCATTTTGATATTAAGCTTTAGTCAAATCTGCGGGTCTAAGAATAAACCGCAGGTATAAGGTGCGGTTTATTTAGTGTTAGATGGCGCCGAGTCAAGCCTTGTAAAAAGCCAAATAAAGAAGACTTTCCAGGAAGCGGATTAGCTTACGTGGATGTCATAAATTGTGATCATAATTATGTAGATTTCACTAATGAAGTCATACATAAAAACTCATCGCCCTCAACACTGAGATCTCATTATGAAGGACTTGTTTCAACCTTTAACGTTTAACTGCGGCACGATAGTAAATAAACCGCTTTATGCTGGCGCCTCTAACTAATACCCAGAGTCATGCTGATGGCAAATTATCGGATGACGAATATAGATGGTTAATCATGCGTGCTCAGGGAGGGTTTGGGCTAACCATGACATGTGCAGCTCATGTTCAAGCAATAGGGCAGGGCTTCCCGGGGCAGTTGGGGGTTTTTTCCGACGACCATCTTGAGGGCCTTGCTAATCTTGATTAACCTTTATTAATTCAGGTGGCACGATCACTTAGACTATATTTCCCTATTCTTATAAAGTGGGTCTTTTGAGAGTAGTGATTTAGATGATTCAGGTATCTGTATGCACGGCTATTGTTGACTAATAATACGTTAAGTAGACGCTCAGTTATTTCTGTAATGATATTACGCAGGTATTTAGATATCTTAAACTTGAATCAAGTTGTATCTAAGAGCTGGCGCATGCCATACAAAAATTAACCAGAGGAGCCTTTGGCATCGAGTTCGTCTCAATAGTACCGGGTGTTATTGCCTTGTATTCACTGACATCTGACTTAGACACGGCGGTATCAGCACTTAAGTTAGTCGAGAATTCTATTTTTGTGTTAGCATTTGGGTTGGCAATATTACCCTCAGAAGTGTTGTTATCCAATTCATTGGCTGGAACAACCAGATCCGCGGTCTGACTCAAGCGATCATTCATTTTTTGGGTAATCTTAGTAATCTGCTCAGTAACATTATCTGCCATCTTTGAACGTTCATACACATTAGCCAGCTGCAAAATAAGGGAACTTTCAGTGAAAGCGTCAGATTGATTCTGACCGATAACATTACTCCCAGTGACTATTAGATTAGCAACCCGTAAATCAAGTTGGACGTATGCTGCAGACTTTGCATCGTAATCTAAGGAGCGGGATAACAGCTTGTCAGTTTGAGCTAAGTCGTTTCCAAGCAAACTGGAAGCAGTCAACATAATTGAGGAGTTCGGATTGATCATAATTACCCAATTTTCTTCTAATTAGGCTTTAAATTTGCAACCCACAACCGTTAACTTCGACAGTACATTATAAATCTTTAGCTATCTCTCAGGGGTATTAGGAAATTGGTCTTATCATAAGAGCTGGCTTTGATGATTTTCGCAATTACTCATTGCTGGTTAAAAAATGAGGCTCGATTTTTAGATACCACTCTCAGTTTGAAAGATATTATTTACAACGCAGTTGAAATTATATCTTTAGTGGTAATCTCATCTCACATTGTGAACTTGGAGTATTCTCGAGTAATGTATTAATTCATCCACGACATTAGACGTTTAAATATGCCGGTTATATATTCCTATTTCCTTTGGAAAGTAAAAGGCAAGATCATTAGTTTATTTATCAAATCGAAAAAGCTTTTCATATCAGCGATAAAGAGGTAATATTTAGGCTAATTTATTACCACTGCGGTAATAGATAGTAATACTTGCTGTTGAAATTTCATAGCTACTGTTATCTATCGCAGATTAAGTGATATTGGACTATATTTATAAAAACTAGAGTCCAGTTCGGCGGAGGTATCCAGGTGTTACATCTTTTTGACATATCTATTCGTAATAGAATGCCTTTGATAGACAGGGAGAAACCGTAATGAAAGTCTCGTTTTCAGTAAATGATAAGACAGTTGAGAGTGACGTAGAGCCGCGAACCCTTTTAGTTGATTTTCTCCGTAATAATCTAGGTATGACAGGGACGCATGTAGGCTGTGATACTAGCCAATGTGGCGCATGTGTTGTCCATATGGATGGCCGCTCCATCAAGAGCTGTACGCTACTTGCTCTGCAGGCAGAGGGTAGAGAAATCACGACCATTGAAGGTTTAGCGGTCGGTGACAAACTTCATCCGATGCAGGCCGCATTTCGAGAGGAGCATGGATTGCAGTGTGGTTTTTGTACTCCGGGTATGATCATGAGTGCGATTGATCTGCTACAAAACAATGGAGATCCGACAGAGGGTGAGATCAGAGACGGCCTAGAAGGTAACATCTGTCGATGTACCGGCTATCATAACATTGTAAAGTCAATACAGACTGCGGCAAAAGCACAATAAGTAAAGCGTCTGTTTATGTAAAAATGTAAGAGGGAAAACTATGTATCGATTTAATTATGAAGCACCTACTTCGATTGATGGCACTCTAACTGCACTGCGGAATAATTCTGAGGCGAAAATCATCGCTGGCGGAATGACCCTGCTACCAACAATGAAATTACGTTTAGCTAGTCCTGACTACTTAGTTGATATCAATAATATTCAATCGCTTGCAGGGATTACCAAGAATAATGGATCGATCGTTATTGGAGCCATGACACGTCACGCGGATGTTGCTAGCTCAGCTCTGGTGAGAGATTGTATTCCTTGCCTTGCTAATTTAGCCGAGGCTATCGGTGATCGTCAGGTACGAAATCGGGGTACTATTGGTGGTTCTGTCGCCAATAATGATCCCTCTGCAGACTATCCCGCTGGACTTGTCGGTCTTGGTGCCACATTAGTGACAGATCGAAGAGAGATTGAGGCCGATGACTTTTTTACTGGTATGTTTGAAACCCTATTAAAAGAGGATGAAATTATTACTGCTGTGCGTTTCCCTATACCTAAACGTGCCGCCTACATGAAGTTTCCTAATCCCGCTTCGCGCTATGCGATTGTTGGAGTCTTGGTTGCAGAAACGTCCAATGGCGTTCGTGTAGCGGTCACAGGTGCAGGATCCTGCGTATTTCGGGCCCAGGCAATGGAGGTTGCGCTGGAGAATGAATTTACACCACATGCTATTGCGTTACTGACATTGGATAGTACTAAATTTAACGAGGATATTCATGCGACTGCAGAGTATCGAGGACATCTCGTCAATGTGATGGCCAGGCGTGCGGTCTCAGCTCTTACCTAGAAGCGCAGTGTTGTAACTAATTTGAGGAATCGATACTGTTATAAAACAAAGGCTTTTAACTCCATTATAAGTCAAGTCAGCCTAGTTATAGGTTATGGGTGTTAAGACATTCCAGAGCTCAATCGGTGGGTGCATAAGCGATTATTTGTATCTCCACCAGTCCCCGATTAGGAAACAATTCACTGACACCAATCGCCGTCCATGCCGCATATGGTGGGGGTAGGTATTCATCTTTTACCGCCATGAATGCATTGATATGTGCTGTTTTATTACCCACAAAGTGGGGACTGTGAAATACGTGAAACGTCGTCATTTTTATAACATGGTGGAAGTCGGCATCTGCAGCTGCCAGCGTTACTTTGATTGACGAGAAAGCTTTTCTGATACCAGCCTGATATGTTTTTAGCGTGGCAGGATCATTGCCTGGAGGCTCGACAACAACGCCAGATAGGAATACGAAGTCTCCAGCGCGATAAGCGGGAGAGAAGTGGTATTGTTCAGACAACACCATATCCTGTTGGGTAGCGATTATAGCTTCGCCGCTGATGCCAATACTATTAAAGTTCTCGCTGGCTACGCTTGTTGTTACTAACAGCATTGCACTTACCAAGATTGGGAAAAATAATGCCATTAAAGACTCCTGAACTCAATTCCTTTTCAGCTGTTAGCAGACTATATTTTAGCAGCGACTAATTCCATCTCGACTAACCAGTCTGGTTTAGCTAGCGCCTTGACAATAATTCCGGTAGAAGCTGGCCGCGCATCACCAAAAAACATAGATCGCGCCTTTGCCATCGGCCAATAGTCTTCCTCTGTCGTGACATAGGTTGTTATTTTGACAATATCTTCAATACCCATATCAGCAGATTCGAGTATAGCCATTAGATTGGCTAAGGTTGAGCTAGTCTGAGCCTCTACTCCCTCGGGCATCGTGCCGTCAGGCAGTAATCCTACTGCTCCAGCAGAGAAGAGCCATCGCGCACTTGGTGGAACCTCAATGCCATGGCTGTATGCTGCCAGAGGCGGTAGGATTGTGTCAGGTACATGTTTTTTATTCATAGAAACTCCATTAATTGTAAATAGGCAAATGAAAACGGATACGATGTCATGCTGACTGAGAACATTTATTTAGTGTCTACTCTAAATTTATTTGTGCGATACACTCGATCTCAATCATCATTTCTGGTGCGACTAAGCGACTACATTCGATCCATGTTGCGGTTGGCGGCGCCGACTCCGCTTCGACATAGAAGCGAGTTCGAATATCGTTGCTCGCTACCAGCGCCTCCATGTCAGTGGTGAATACGGTCTCCTTGACTACGTTTCGAAGGCTTATACCATTCGCTTCGAGTGTTTCCTTAAGGTCTGTGTAGACTTGCGTTAGCTGAGCAGCCATATCATTCTCACCGATAATATTTCCCTCTGAGTCCCAGCTTACGCAGCCGGAGACATAGAGCATATTTCCGGCCTTACATGCCTGAGCATAGTAAATACCCTTCTCAATATCGGGTCGCTTATGAAAAATCTGATTAGATATAGGCATCATGAGTCCTTTATTTTTTTTACGTTTTTAATCACTAGAGATGCGAGCCCATTATTTGAGCCCGCATATGATGGGCTAGAAGCTGTAGCGCACAGTTGCATTAAACCACCGTGGACGATCGACAAAGGTCTGCTGGCTAGCGAAATCAGTCGCGACATCGAAGATCTGTGTGGCATAAAACTGATCGAAAAGGTTGTGTACCTGCATCGCTACTTCCCATCGGTCATCTATGCTCCGAAAGCTGGCTCTAGCATTGACCAAAGTATAGGCAGCCTGCTTTCCAATAGGTGCCTCTGTAATGAGGAAGTTAAAGTTGCTACGATAATTAGCATTCAGTGACACAGCAAAGGAACCTGTGTTGTCGAAAGAGGGTAGCCACTCATAACGCATCGAGGCATTCAATTGCCACTTTGGGGTTTTTGGCATCCTGCGGTCAATTGCCTCGGGAAACGCTGGGAAGTTTAGACCAAAGGCTGTGGCATCCAAATATGCTACACCGCCTTGGAAATCTAAACCGCGCGATGGTGATCCTTGTAGTTCAAGCTCAAAGCCATAGATTTCAGCGTCTCTATTGACAATTAGATTTGTTTGTCCTTCAAAGATAAAGGCCTGATGGTCATCATAGTCGTAGAAGAATGCGCTTCCGTTTAGTCGTAGAGAGTTATCCATGAGAGTGGTTTTAAATCCAGCTTCGTAGGATAGTAAAATCTCTTCTTTGATCGGAACTTGCTCAGGTCTCAAGCCTTCACCTTCTGCTGAGGCATTGAACCCACCTCCTTTAACGCCTCGAGTAACACTTAGATACGCTAACATGTCATCATTGACGTCCCAATCAAGGCCTATTTTACCCGACCATAGAAGTTCGTCATATTTGGCAAGATCGCCAACTGATGCTTCGTTAAACTGATACAAGTACGCAGCGGGATCTAGTGGCCCCCAAAAGTGTTGCTCTCGATTAGTGATAGAGCCATCCGCATTGGCCTCCCACATTTCAAATAGGTGGAGGTAATCTAAGTTCTTCTCCTCTTGAATCAAGCGTAATCCAGTGGTGAGGCGAAGGTTTTCAGCTAGATCGAATTCGGTTTGAGCGAAAACGGAAGACGATTCTGTCTTCTGCTCCCAAAACGATGAAAGAACCAATATTCCAGGCCCATGACTAGTAACTTGAGGACCGCAGGTCTGAGTTAAATCTGTATGTATGGTGCCGAAACAGGGTATTGTTGTAGATCCATCGGCTGCCAATGGCCCTGTTAATTCCCAATCAATAATCTCGTTAGCGCCATAGGTAGGCGCTGTTCCGATCGATTCGATGGCCGATCTCAGTGTAATTCCGATACCATAATCACCATCAATTCTTAAATAGTAAGCTCCAAATACCCAGCGAGCATTATCAGTCTCGCCACTAAAACGAAACTCTTGAGAGAATTGGCTGGCATCATTCGCAATAAAGGTATCCAAGATAGGTGTCGGAGTATTATCGCTGTCCTCGAAATACTGCTTCTCGACACTGGCATAGTCACTAATCGAAACGAACTCAAAGTTATCAGCACTCCAGTCTAGACGAGCGCCGAAGCCACTTGTTTTGAGTTTTGCCATACCAATTTCATCGTGAGCTATAGTAAATGGATCATTATCTGGTTCGTTATGCCCAAAGTAATCACAGCCTGGACAGTCGATCGAAGGCAGAAGTCCTTCTGCTGCATCGCCTGCCAATGGATTTGAGACCACTTGATCTTCTCCACGTAGGTAACCAAATTCCGTATCAGGATCATAGTCAGCGCCTTGTGTGGATGCGCCGCCGTCTAAGTTGTCACTGTTAGCCATACGAGCATTCACCAGCAGGCTTACGTCCTCATTAATTTCGAAAAGCAGCTGCCCACGAAGTGAATAAGTGTTGTCATCAAATATATCTGGTCCAGCACGATTCTTAACGAAAGGATCATGCCAATTACCCATAGCAGAAATTCGACCTGATACTGTGTCACTAATAGCACCACCGACTGCACCTTCAAAACCGCGGTTATTTTTCGTACCCACCTTTCCTATTATGTATGCGTCGAAGTCCTGGGATGGCTTAACGGAAGTGAATGAGACAGCGCCACCGGTGGCGTTTCTACCCCAAAGTGTGCCTTGTGGGCCACGCATTACTTCAACCCGCTCTAGATCGAAAAGCTGAAACCCTGCGCCAGACGCCTGACTGATATAAGCCTCATCGAGATAGATTGCCGTCGGATGTTCTTGGTGATCGGCGAAATCATTATTTAGAACGCCCCGGACAGCGAACCCATATGATTGTCTAGAGTTAGGCTGTACTAGCATTACTCCAGGAGTATAGTCAGCAAGAGCCGTTGACTGAAACATACCGAGCTCTTTCATTTGCTCGCCCGTTAATGCAGCGACCGAGATACCGACATCTTGTAAATTTTGCTCGCGATGCTGAGCAGTGACTATTATTTCTTCTAGCCCCTGAGCATAAGCGTTTATCCCTGATAATAAAGTCGTTACTAAAATAAATGAGAGTAGCGGTAAAGAATACCGCTGTGTTTTATAGTGATGATCTGTCTGTTTGCGCATGTCAGCTAACTCCTGTGTAAGTACTGAAAGAAAAACAGCCTTGCTTTATTGCTACCTGCGCTGCCGAAAGAGAGTTGTGCGCTGGTACCAAATGTAATGTTATATTACCACTAGGTATTTTTAGCATAGATATTTTAATAATACAACACTTTATTTATATGATTAAAACTATATTCCTAAGTCTAGATTCCGCGGAATAAGACGACGTCTGCGCTTAGCATTATTTGGTGCGAGGACAGAATAAATAGTGCTCTTCGAATTTCGGATGTTAGATGGAGAATACTAAAAGATAAGCTTTACTCGGCGAGTCCCAGTATTAGGAGCTATATTAAAGGGAGCTTCAAGATAAAGGTAAACAGCATTGCAGTGCAGGCGCAATTTACCTAGATACCTGGAAATATTTTATGACAAAATGGTAATATTATGCTAGATTTAGTACCGAAAACATTCTATGCTGGGGTCACGACAAAATTCACGGGATCGAAAAAGACCCAATCGGAGATCGGATCATGAGTAAACAAAAGCTATTGCTGTTAGTGCCCTTTCTGGGATTATTCTCTTTGGTGACGCCGGTGTTAGCCGAAGAGTTCGCCGAAATCAAACCCCTTGGAGCTACAGTAGTACCTCCGGCCGCTCTCCCGCCTCCGGGAACTAAATTTAATGTGCTCGGTAGGCCCTCAGGAAAACCGGACGCCTCAGTAATATTCGGCGAACGTTGCGCCGAGTGCCACGCCCGAGGGCTTTTTTCGCCTACCCTGGAGCAAATGTCGAATCTAACCACGGAGGAAGCACACAAGGAACTTACTTGGGGTGTGATGATGGAGTTCGCTAATGGCCTAGACGATTTTGAGCGATGGGAATTGGCCAAGTATGTCACCAGTCTCAAAACTGATGAAGAACGGGACCCGCGTGGTCACGGTATGACAATGTGTAAGAATACAATGCCGTTGGTCGCCGATCCCAAGCATGACTGGCCGGGATTATCCAAAGACAACCGCTCATCCCGAGTTGCGACTAATTCACAGATTAACTCCGAGACCGTGAAAAACCTTAATCTCAAATGGGCTGTAGGCTTTCCGCAGGTTCATTCCTTTGTTGGTGGCGGACAACCCGTCTCAGTTGTTGGTGATCGAGTTTTCATCGGTAGTCTCAATCATTGGGTCTACTCTTTTGATACCAACTCCGGTTGCGCACACTGGGCTTTCGAGGCAGAATTTCGAATTCGATCAAACGTCGCTGTGAGTGACGGTGTCATCGTATTCGGTGATACCGGGGCAAATGCTTATGCATTGAATGCTGAAACCGGCAAGCTTATGTGGCGCCACAAAGTAGATTACACGCCGACGGCCCGTGTGAACGGTAAGGTGATGCTGCATGATGGAGTTGCCTACATACCAGTGACCAACTACCAAGAAGTACTCAATATGGGTGGTAGAACACTCGAATTTCCCTGCTGTACGGCTCGTGGAGCCGTTGCCGCCTATGATCTTCATACCGGTGAGCGCAAGTGGAAGACCTTTACCATCGATGAGAGGTCGCAATTTATCGGTCTAACGCCAAACGGTGTGAATCGCTATGGTCCCTCCGGTGTTACCGTCTTTTCGGGTATGTCAGTTGACGAAAAACGCGGTGTCATATATGTACCGACAGCGAATCAGCAAACCGAGCCGGTCATTGAAGAATCCGATGCCATCATTGCGCTCGACATGGAAACGGGCGCCAAGGTCTGGGTTAAAGGATTGGCACCCGAGCATATGGGTGGCCAGGACGTCTACCACCTCGGTTGTGAAGCCTGGGTCGATGCCGAGCGGAAAACTTGCTCACCATTGAATCCGAAAGGGCAGGGTGATCGGGATATCGTAGCACCTGCGATACTGGTAGAACGACAAGACGGTAAGGAGGTCCTCTTGGTTGGGACCAAAGACGGTACGCTTTATGCGCTGGATCCAGATGCTAAAGGAAAGATTATATGGCAAACCCGGGTTGGCAGGGGTGGGGAAGTCGGTGGCATCGAGTGGGGTTTTGCCAGCGATCAAAATAATGCATACGTGCCTGTCCTCGATATGGATGCGGATATGCAGGGAAGTGGCTCGTTAACGGCAGTTGATCTGATGACTGGGAAATTTGTATGGCGCGTCGAGAATGTAGAGGCAGAGTGTGAGGGCAAGCCGGTACCGCTATGCGGTAATGCCTTCGGGTTGCCGACTACCGTGTCCAACGACATCGTTTTCTCAGGCACCAGCGATGGCGTGTTGCGCGCCTATAACAAGAATACCGGGGAGCCAGTGTGGAGCTACAATACGGCGCATGACTATAATACCGTCAATGATGTTAAGGGCTATGGTGGCGGATTGAGTTACGGTGGTCCTGTGATAGTAGACAACAAGTTATTCGTGTTTTCCGGCAATGACTATGCTCAGTTCACTATGCCCGGTAACGTACTATTAATGTTTGAACTTGATAAATAGCACTACCATCGTCGCGTTGTAGGGAAGTTTTTTGCTCGACTTCAGCGCGGTGATAAGTGTTCCTAGTTAGTACTTCTTCTGAACTGAGTGTTATGAGGTAGATTGATGAATAGTATTGGAAAGTCGGAGCGGCGTAAGGAAGATAGGCGCTATATCACAGGTGCGGGAAAATATACGAGTGATGTAGATTTTCGTAACCAGGTTTACCTCGTAGTTGTGCGTGCTCAAATAGCGCATGCACATATCCGTAATGTCGATACATCAGCAGCGCTCGCTGCCGAGGGTGTTGTAGCCGTATATACTTCTGCGGATTTAGATGCCGGAGGTATAGGCGATATGCAGCCTGGCTGGATGATTTATAATCCTGACGGTTCGCCAATGCATGCAGCGCCTCGTGAAGTGTTGGCCCGTGAACGCATCCGCTACGTTGGGCAACCGGTAGTAGCTGTTATTGCTGAATCGGCTCTTCTGGCTAAAGATGCTGCTGAACTAGTCGAGCTTGATCTTGATGAATTACCTGCCGTTGTTAATATAGCTGATGCAAACCAAGAGAACGCACAAACAGTTTGGGACCATATTGAGTCGAACCAATGTTTTGAGTGGATGATTGGTGATCGTGACTTAGTGAAGAGTACGTTTGCCTCTGCAGCGCATATCGTAGAAACTGATATCATTCAAAACCGCTTAGTGCCAAATGCACTTGAACCCCGTGCTGTCGTTGCTTTACATGATGCAAGTAACGATGAATATACGCTTTACGTGGCATGTCAAAACCCCCACCTCCTACGTACTTGGAATTGTGAAAATTCATTGCCCGTTCCAGAGTCTAAACTACGTATAATTTCAGGTGATGTGGGTGGTGGCTTTGGATCGAAAATTTATCAGTACTCAGAAGATCTGGCTGCACTATTTGCTGCTAAGGCAATAGGTCGACCAGTTAAATGGGTCGCGGAGCGCAGCGAGTCATTTACTTCTGACGCTCATGCTAGAGATCATGTAACCCATGCATCCTTAGCGTTAGATTCTGATGGGAAATTTTTAGCACTTAGTGTTAACACAGATGCTAATCTGGGTGCTGCCATATCGAATTATGGTGCAGCTATCCCCACGGTTTTTTACGCCACGATGATTTCGGGTGTCTATAAAATCCCAGCACTTGAAATAAGAGTTCGAGGGGTAATGACTAATACGGTACCAACAGATGCATACAGGGGTGCTGGGCGTCCTGAAGCGACTTATCTGATTGAACGTTTGGTTGATCTAGCTGCTGAAAAAACGGGTATTGATCGTATTGAAATTAGACGGCAGAATTTTATTCCTCCAACAGACTTCCCTTATCAGTCGCCCTTAGGACTTGTTTATACTGAAGGCGCTTATGATCAGTGCGTTGACGGGGCGCTAAAAAATGCAGATATGGACGGATATGCGAGACGAAAAGTTGAGTCTGAATCTGGAGGTAAGCTTCGTGGTTTAGGCGTTATTACCTATACTGAGCAGGCTGGAGCAGCTCCTTCTCAAGCCGCGATTGCTCTAGGCTCTGGGCATGGCTTTTTTGAGGTTGCGACTATTCGAGTCAATCCTGATGGATCCGTACGTCTCCTTACTGGCGCGCATAGTCATGGACAAAGTCATGAAACGACATTTGCGCAGATTGTTTCAGAGCAGCTAGGATTATCCTTAGATGAAATCGAAGTGGTCCATGGTGATACAAGTCAGCTTCCGTTTGGTGTAGGAACCTTCGCGTCGCGCTCAATCAGTGCAGGGGGCAGCGCTGTACTCTTGAGTACCGGCAAAATTATTGATAAGGGTAAAAAAATTGCAGCGCATATTCTTGAGAGTGAAGCTGGAGACGTTGAATTTATCGATGGATTTTTCAAAGTTAAGGATTCTGACCGCATTTTGTCATTCAAAGAAATTTCTCGTGCAGCATATGTTCCTGGAGACTTTCCAATGGATGAGCTTGAGCCAGGATTAGAGGAAACGACCTACTTTGATCCACCAAACTTTACTTTTCCTGCAGGCTGTCATATTTGTGAGATTGAAATTGATCCAGAGACTGGCGAGACAAGGATCGATCGTTACACTGTATGTGATGACTTTGGTGTAGTAGTTAATCCGATGGTCGTCCATGGACAGGTTCATGGAGGGCTTGCTCAAGGTATTGGTCAAGCGCTTCTGGAGAATGCCGCATATGACGCTGACTCAGGCCAACTAATAAGTGGCTCTTTCCTGGACTATGCTATGCCACGTGCAGACGACTTACCTACATTTGATGTGTCTGAACTAGATATTGTGTCAATGTCAAATCCATTGGGCGCTAAAGGCGCAGGAGAAGCCGGTACTATTGGCGCTCCAATTACGGTGATGAATGCCATTTTTGATGCGCTTAAACCTATTGGTGTCAACGAACTGTCAATGCCAGCAACTCCTTCGAAGATCTGGTCTGCGATACAAGCTGCTAAGACTACCTAGCCCTCTATCATAGGGAGTTCAGAAACCGCTCCATCACTCATGAGCGAGTGGAGAAGCATTGAGTAGAGCTCATGGAATGCTTCAGAGATAGTGAGACCAGTCCGCTCATTGAAGTCAGGGTCACGTATTCGATTGATGCTAGCGAATACGATTTCCGCCATAAATGCTGGCGATACTTCTCTAAAAACGCCTGTCTTCACCCCGGTGTCGATAATTTTATATAAACCATCAACACGCAACCCTATGTGGTTGCGCCAGAGTGTTCGTGCCGGTTCCCAGTCATCGATATCGGTTACAACGGATTGGCTTAGTCGCTCGGAGGCATGCTCGCCGACCTGAAGATACTCATAGACTATTCTATCTGGCCCAGCAGAATTTCTGGCTAAATCATTCCCTTGTTCTCTGATCCGGCTAAAAAAGTTATCAAGAGCTCGCAATACGAGACTTTTTTTGCTTGGCGCAAGTTCATAGAGGGTCCGCTTTGAGCACTTCAGTTTCGAAGCAATGTCAGAGACACTAAGACTTGAGAAACCCTCACTAAGGATTAGCTCTTCGAGAGCTTTCAGAGTTTCTGCGCTACGTTTCTTGGGCTTATTACTATATATGATTGATAGATCCATCATTAAATTATATCCGAATGACCAACATAATAAAATGATTACAAACTTAGATATAAAACTATTTACGCCGCTAAAGTAAAAAAAAGTTATAACTACTTATGTTTCTGTGGCGGTGAGGTACGAAATTAAGTTATGTCGTTAACCATCTGTAAATTTCCGTTATTTTTTGAGGGAGCTTGTCTACTTCATCGATGACGGTGTAATTCGTAGCGCCATACATATATGGTAAATACTCTTGTGCCTCCTTGTCGATGGTAATACAAAAGGCTTGGATGTTGGTTTTTTTCATTTCGAGCAGAGCATGCCGAGTATCCTCGATGCCGTACTGCCCTTTATAATCATCACAATCTTCAGGTCGGCCATCCGATAGCGTAATCAGTAATTTGGTATTAGCACTGGTCAACTGGAGTTGACTTCCTAAATGGCGAATTGCGGTGCCCATACGTGTAAAACTCTTTGGCTTGATGCCACTAATACGTTGCCTTACGCACAAATCATAAGGCTGATCAAAAGTTTTGATACGATATACTTCACACCCGTGGTTACTACGGCCTGAAAATCCGAAGATTGCATAACGATCGCCTAGCATTTCAAGTGCCTCACACAATAATACCAACGATTCTTTCTCTGCTTTGTTGACCCACCCAACTGTCGAACCACTCATATCTACCATGAACATAACTGCGATGTTACGGTTCTGATTGCGGTAACGAGTATAAATATAGTCACTCATTTCTTGTCCATTAGCGACCTCGGCATAGGCTCTGATAATCGCATCAAGATCGAGATCATCACCATCTAACTGTCTTCTTTGCAGTCGAGATTCGACCAGCACGCCTTCGAATGTTTTCTTGATCGAGTTAACCAAGTGCAGATGCTTTTTCAGAGTTTCGTCAACAAATGACTCATCACCCAGAGTTGCCGGCAGCTCGCGTAAGCTACAGAAGTTTTCATGAAACTGTTGTACACGATAATCCCATTCACGATACCTAAATACACCAGATATTTTAGGTTCAGACTGCTGTCTATCATTTCCAGCTGTAGCCTTTGGAGACAGATCTCTATTATCGTTTCCGAGATCCAGTAGTTGCAGATACTCTTCAGGAATCCCATCAAAATCCTGAAGTATTGAGCTTATGAGCTCAGGTCGAAAATTCGATAGAGTAGTCATCTCTGCATCCATCATTAGTTGGATGTTTGACTCGGACTTTTCGTAATCGCTATTCTTTAACCCAAGTCTTTGCGTCAATGATTCATCACAAAAATTATCTTTCTTGAACTTCATTTCATTGACGTCTATTGCCTGAATGGTTCGCTTAAGCTCAGATTTCTCACGCTCGATTCTCGCGATCATCACATGGTGTACTTGATTTACAAACATCTCTCCTTGGTAATTTTTCAGTGGTGGCAGTGGTAACTGTTTTACCTGATCGATCAAACGAATTGAGTCTTCAGCTGTTGTACCTGATTCGATTAACGTACGGGCATAATCACGCCATTGGCGCCACTGTGTATACGCGTCGTCATTTTCATACCCAAATATTTCAAATTCTCGAGATAGTCCAGGGAAATCCCGTGCCATACATGCATCGAGTCGAATGCACTCTAGCCTATTAAATATCGGCATTACATCAACAGTTGAAAAATGTTGTATCAGTTTTTCTACGATTTCATAGCGCCAGGTCCCATACCAAGTTTGTGCCCAAAGATGAGCTGCGGTGAGTTTGTAGAGTGTGAAATTAGTCTTGGCAAACGGAAATATCTCGTAAACGGCTGGCAGGTACAGGGACTCTGTATCAGTGAATGTTTGCGTATCGCAGATGATTTGTAGCTCTCGGCCCCCGAGACCGCGAACGAAATGCCGTAAGAAGATACTAGCTTCACTAAATTCACATTCTACAGAAGGCTCAACATAATGGGCATTGGCGACCTCATTATCACACGGGCTGTTTTTCATAAGAATATTATGTAAAACGTTCTTTGTTATGTGCTCGCTCATCTGCCATGGCTCCGACATGCATCTAGTGTTAGAAAACTGATCGACAGAGTTCTTGTATTACCTCTAGCATGTCAGCATCATCTGTAAGAGCTTGGGCAATAGCCGTGTCTGTTGCGGTCACAGGCGCGATACCATCGTTGATTAGCTTAGCTGCATTGATTAGTAATCGTGTGCTAGCACCTTCATCGAGACCGTTTCCTTTGAGATTACGCGTCATGGATCCTAACTTTACAAGCCGACTGGCAATATTTGAATCACTACTAGTTTCCTTTTCAATAATTCTCTGCTCATGACTTGCGCTCGGATAATTGAATTCTAAGGCCACAAAGCGCTGCCTAGTACTCTGCTTGAGGTCCTTAAGTATACTTTGATAACCGGGATTATAAGAAATGACCAAACAGAACTCTGGAGGAGCAGTCAGTAATTCCCCACGTTTTTCGATGGGCAACAACCGACGATCATCGCATAAAGGGTGAATGACTACCGAAGTATCCCTGCGTGCTTCTACGATCTCATCAAGATAGCAAATGCTACCATCTCGTACTGCAGTTGTTAATGGTCCATCTACCCATAGAGTCTCTCCACCCTTAATTAAATAGCGACCTACTAAATCTGAGGTGGTAAGGTCGTCATGGCAGGCAACAGTGATAACTGAGCGCTTCAAATGCCAGGCCATATATTCAACGAATCGAGTCTTTCCACAGCCAGTGGGACCTTTAAGAAGCACCGGCAAATGATTTCGGTAAGCTGCAGCAAACACAGCGACTTCGTCTCCTATAGCCTCATAATAGGGCTTATTTGAGAGAGCGGACTTACTTGAGTTTACGGGTTGTTTTGGCATGAGTATTAGTTTAGGTCATCGAACGAGATATTGTTGATTGATTATTAGTCATTTTCCATCTCTCGTAGTTTTGTCTTCAGCACTTTACCATAGTTATTCTTGGGCAAATTATCGACTGTTCGATAAAATCTAGGCCGTTTAAAGCGCGCCATATTTCTGATACAGAAATTATTTATCAACCTTTCATCGACCGTTTGGTCTTTCGATATAACCATGTAAGCAACGACTATTTCTCCCCATTCACGGTCTGGCCGACCAATTACAGCAACCTCTGAAATACCAGGGTATCTTATTAAGACTTCTTCCACTTCTCGTGGATAGATATTTGTCCCTCCAGAGATAATTAAGTCTTTTGAACGATCCTTCAGAGTCAGGAATCCTTCCTCATCAAAATAGCCACAATCGCCTGTATGCAGCCAACCGTTGCGTAAGACTTCTTTAGTCGATTCCGGGTCACGCCAGTATCCGCTCATAACACTCTCTCCTCGCACCAGTACTTCTCCCGTCTCGCCTGTGGGAAGCCAAGTGCCCTCGGGGTTAGCAATACGGACCTCCACTGCGCTTTGTGGGGTACCTACTGACTGGAGTCTCTGTCGCCAGCGAGGATGATCTTTTTCCGCATGTATGCGTGAATTCAGTGCAGTAATCGTCATAGGGCTTTCGCCTTGACCATACAGCTGAGCAAGTTTTGGTCCATAGCGCTCTAGTCCGGCAAGACAATCTTCAAGATACATGGGGCCACCACCATAGATAATAGTCTTCAAATTTGTTGTGTCGGTATCCTTAGAGTGGTCGAGCATTCGCTTAACCATTGTTGGAGCCGCAAAAATTACTGCGGAAGGCCATGATTCAATCAAGTGATAAATTTCGTTAACATCAAAACCACCGGTCTCAGGAATCACATTACAGCTGGCCTGCATTACATGAGCAAGTGCGTAAAGACCTGAACCATGACTCATGGGTGCTGCATGTAAAATTGCTCGCCACGGAGACTGCTGATCTACGTCGGAAAAGTAACAAAATGAGCTTGCCAGCAGATTATGATGACTAAGTACTGCTCCTTTTGGTTGCCCTGTTGTTCCGCTGGTATAAAATAACCAAGCAGGATCACTTGAGTCTCGATGAACCATCGGCATAGGGCCATGATTTAGTAACTGCTGATAATCCTGAGTAGATATATCAATAACTACTTTTAGAGTTTCTACTTTAAGAGAAGCTATCGTCTCGATCAGGTGAGGTGATACAAAACAGAGTTTTGCCTGGCTATGTTCTAGGATAAAAGAGAATTCTTTTTGGTGAAGTTTGGCATTTACTGGCACTGTCACTAGGCCAGCATGCCAGCATGCATATAGGATTTCTAAATACTCTGGACAGTTGCTCATCGTCAGGGCTACTCGGTCTCCCTGCTTAAGTTTGAAATAGTAGATTAATGCAAAGGCGAGACGCGCTACGCGGTCAGCTAGTTCGCCATAAGTTCTTAATACCTTAGTGCCGTATGCGATAGCAGGGCACGCCGCGAATGTAGTCCCAGATCGTTGCATGTGTTGCGCTATATTCATATTTAGCCACTCAAAACACTATTGTTTGATCTAACGACAGTTTCATTGACATTGATCTAACTTTACTAAGTAAATGTTCTACATATAAAAGAGATTTTTTAATTTTTTTATCCGCAGATATCCCTCGTAATTAAAGTTTGAAAAAATCACACTCTAAGATGCTTGATCCTTCGCTACTGCATCACGAACATACCAAGATCGTTTTGCACGTTTTAGCATCAACAGATAAACAACTGACGCGACAATAGCGGTTGCGGGTGAGGAAGAAGCAACCCATTGACCACCGGCATTAAAAAATAAAAGACCTACAAATGCAGCAAGAAACCATGCCAAAAGTCCGGCAGGATTAATAGCAGGAACGTAATGCTCTCTTAGTTCTAGTGTTGGTCCCATAAGCTTCTCATATGCCGGTGAAAGTATATGTGTGACAGCGATTGAGACCCAAGCTACAACCATGATAGCCAAATATGATAGCGCCTGATAAATGAAGCTAAAAACATCTGCCAACATAACTACGTACACGATGATTCCTACGAAAATAGCAGTCACTATTTTCGGTATATGAACGCTCGTCAGTCGCTGGAGTATGGACTCCAAGTTAACAATCGCCATAAAGAAGTTTGCGGTATTTATCCGTGTCTGACTTACCCAAATAAAAATGAGTCCAGAGAATCCCATTAACTTAAGAAGACCGAGAACAACAGAAATTTCAGAGAGATCTCCCTCTGTGGGTATGGTAGCGACCAGGAAAATACCTGCAATTCCGTTGACTAAAATGGTAAATAAGAAAAACGGACTACCAAAGTTAAATTTAGTATGAAATTCAGTATCTTCCTCTCGACCAAATCTTGCGTAGTCCCATGCATACATCAAGGTTAGGAACACGCCCATAAAGTAGGTAAAACAGCTCCATGTCCCATAGCCGGTGAGTTCGTTGCTCGGTCCAAGTTCTAACCAGGCATTAGTATAACCATACTGGTAAATACTCAGCCCTACAGCTGCAATTAGCCCAATAATATAAAAGGGAAGGAGAACGCCATTTAGCTTTCCTAGCCAGTTTTGCACACTGCCGAATACTAATGGAACACTGTACGCGATCACAATTAGGTAGGCCTGTGAGAGTGATAATGATGGGAAATAATCCTGGATCGCTACAGCGATTACTGATGCTTCAAAAACACTGTAGTAAATCGCGCCCGTAAAAAAGATGAGGGTTGCTAGTAAAGCGCCATGATAACCAAATAGGACTCTGGAAAATAATGCGACTGAGAGACCAGTTTTAATCGCGTATCGCGATATGATCCCACCTGTAACTGCATAAACGATTACGGCGATCGACATTCCTGCAAGCGCATTCAAAGTGCCAAAGCTCATTGCCAGGGATGCTGATATAACAAGCCAGAACATAGCGGTACCAACTGCCCACCATGCCATAGATAAAGAGCCGGCTGGCATGCGTGCTGTACTCGGGACTGGTACGTTGGAATAATCAAGATCTTCAGACATTACCTTTTTCCTCTAAAGTTGCTTTAAAAAAGTATACAACGCAACTGGTACCAAGTCGATTAAAATATTACCAAAAACGTAAATCAAGTCTCCTTTTAAAGAGTTTATAGATGGTGCGCGATACGCTAAAACTAGCTATTCTAGGAGTGATGAGTCCTCTCTATTTAAAACTATCGGCGTAGATGTATAGTTTAATAGAGTAGATTAATAGCTTTAAATATTTCGAGGATACAAAAAAATAATGATGTGACTAATATTTATTTACAAATTAAGGTAATATTGTATTATTTCTGGTACCACCCTGTTTTTTGGTTAATCTCCCAATCAGGTATCAAAAAATATATTTTGCCATGGACAAGTGCATGAGGGAGCTAAAAGAGGGGGATTTCTACTTTTCTTAGCTCGTGAGTTACTGACTAAAACGGTGGGTGTGACACTAATTCAAAGGCAAAGAATCATTACTTGGAGGCTAAAGTGGATATTGAGGGCACATATAAAATTGGCTTAGCTCGGCAGCAAGTATGGGATGCGTTGCAGAATGCAGATGTTCTCAAGCAGTGTATACCCGGATGTCAGGAGCTTGAACTGTTATCGGATAATCGCTATTTAGCAAAAGTCGTAGCGGCGATTGGTCCGGTTAAAGCAACATTTAAAACTAATATCGAGATGCAAAATTTCAAACCTCCAGAAAGTTATACACTTATTGGCGAAGCAAAAAGTGGCGCGGCAGGGTTTGGAAAAGGCAGTGCAGATATTTCACTCATCGAATCTGGTGACTTTACGACGTTGCATTATAAGGCACAGTTTAAGGTTGGGGGAAAGCTGGCTCAAGTAGGGTCGAGGCTTGTTGCGGGCGTCACTCGCAAAATGGCAGATGAATTTTTTGGTAAATTTAGTCTGGCCTTAGATTTTAGTGCCGAGAGAGTAGTCTCAGTAGATGATGAAAAGTCAGTAACTCAAAGAGCTAGACGCCATCGATTTTTATATATTGCCGCCGGAACTATTTTTATCCTCTACGTTCTGTGGTTACTATCTTAAAAATAGCAGTTTGACTAATATTAAACGTCGCATGGCATTTTAAGTAGGCGGCTGCGCAATGATCTGGATACCCCGCTAAAGCCTGAATTATACTAAAATCTTTCATCCGAATTAACTCTTTTTCACCTACTTATGGGTGAGAGCAGCAAATTTTGTAGACTCACACAATCGTGTATTGTTAAAAACGAAGCATGCGTCGCACGAGTCCGTCATTTCGAAAGGCATGATAGAGCGCACCACTAATGTGGACTGCAATCATTGCAAGTAGGATCCAGCACATCCAAAGATGAATGTCCGAGTAGAATATATTTAGCGCTTCATCCTCATAACCCCAGTTCGGTAATTCTAAAACCCACCAGAGAGTCGTATTCCATCCGCTATATGATGAAGACATATAACCACTGACACAGCATCCAAAAATTACGATATACAGGAGTGTGTGATTAATTCGTGCAAATATCTGATTCCTTTGATCTGCAGAGGAGATGGCGATTTGAATTGGTCGGTATTTAAGGCGGGAGTATAAAAAAATACCGAGAACAAACACGACTGTAATTCCTAAGCTTTTGTGTAATTGAAAAGGAAATACACGATATGTGAAATCTGCTGACGGGAAAGGTAGTCCTAACATCCACCAACTTGAAACGAACAAAAAGAAAATAGATACGGCCATCAACCAGTGCATGATGACTGCAGTTGTATTGAAACCGTGTTGCGGCATAGTCGACCTCACTTTATATGTCTTTTGAGTATTATGGAGGGCTAATCGCTAAAGTATCTACGATACCCTACAAGTGCGCCAGCGGTCATAGTAAGATGGATGAAAAACCATAATAAAATATTCCAGAGATACGTCGAGCGTAGTAAGGGACCAGTGTTTGTCGCTGCAACGAATCCGGTTATATCAATAATGAGTAATACTGAAACGACCATCACGATACTCGTTGGTGCCCAAGTTCGATATTGAACTAGAGCTGCACCAACAAATATTGAACTGAATGCAACGAATGTGCCCAGCAAAGCTAGATTCATCTGAAAGTCTCTGAACCAGTTAGGTCTTGAAACGATCATGATTTTTACCTTCGCGCTCATTAATTGACACTCTATTAAGGAAATCCCTTCTTCAATAAGCTCATCCTCAGGGCACCTTGGCGATATTCCATGCATCACGGCACTATCTGATGTGATAACTTTTTGGGTTATCCATTCATTACCGTGGCTGGCAGTTCCTATAATACCGAATACCACAACAACAATGCCTAGACAGCTCGCCCACCCTGGTGTTGGTGTTTTTTCAACTATTTTTGGCATTGTAATATCTCCGAAAACCTACGATCGAATCTTCTATAAAAAGAATAGACTATTTGGGCAAGCAGCGAAGTCCAATCTTTTAAGCATGTTTTTTAGCTATCGCATCGTTTCACTTCAATTCACTTTCTTATTAGGGTGCGCAACTACCACCGTAGTTTTAGGCTCATCGAAAATTTTCTAGGCATGCCCGGACTTAAAAATCTGGATGTCTCTGTACCAACTTCCTTCAGTACCTCTGAAGCCTCGCCATAAAGACCAAAGCTTTCATAATCTTTATTTAATAAGTTACTTATATTTATTGTGAAACTGAATTGATCACTGAATTGGTATTGGAGTGCCGTATTTAAAAGGAAATAGCTAGCAATTTTAGCGTCTAGGTTAGCTTCATCACCTCGGAGATATTGTCCTGAGTTAACTAACATATCGACTCGACTAGTAAGTCGCTCAGATAAATAATAGCTTATCCCCAATTTTAGGTTATGTTCTGGAATTCCGGGGATATGTGCGCCGCGATTAACCTCTAATACTCCGTTTATAGCAGATGGGTGATTAGGGCTACTTGATATAAATATATCTTCAAATGTCGCGTTGAGATAAGAATAGTTAGTGAACCAAGCCCAATCGTCGGCGGTACCCTTTAGATTTATTTCTAGACCAATTCGTTGAGTATCCGCGGCATTAGTAAAAAAGCCTTGATTGGACAGCACACCACCTGTTGTTTGAAATAGAATATCGTCTTGATTGGCCGTATGAAAAGCACCGATATGCCACTGATCCACATGTTCAGTTTCGCCGCGCAAACCGATTTCATAACTCAGCGAAACAACATCGTCAAGCGGTGGATCTGCTAAAAATGTATTAGGTAGATTACAGGGCGCATCAGCATGCGCGCAAGCTAGCTCTACCGGAGTGGGTGCTCTTGATGCTTGGTACACACCAGCATATAGACTAGTAGTACCATTCAACTGATAGGTCATACCAAGCCCACTATTCAGTCTGCTATACCGATGCCTTCCGTCTAATTCTGGTCGATTCCCACTTTGGTCCTCGGTTTGAATCTGCGCACTGTTATAACGGGTAGAAAACGTAACAGAAAGGCTTGGCATAAGCTTTATGGTGTCAGTGAAATATAGCCCTCCTAACTGATTTTCTGTTCTGAGGTCAGTAAACCCGTCCGCATCAAAAAAATCAGATGTTGTGGTCGATCGACTTTCGGTTAATTCAGCGAACTCTACGCTCGATTTGAATCTAGTTTGGCCGATAAGAAAGTCTGTGCCAATGATAATATGATGTGCAACCCCTAATAATTCTTGATTAGTATAGAGTTGAATCGTACTACCCCAGGTTTTTTGTTCTCGCTTACTACGATTGTTAATAGCATTAAAATTATCAGCTACTAAGTTACCGCGGTCATCTTTAATTGGGTTCCCTTCATCACTACATAGAAATAACTCGAACGGTGAATGACATTGATCAAACTCGGAAGCGTCTCCGTTGAAGCTGTCGCTAACGTTATCACGATAAAAAAGGTTCATACTCAATTGCGTATCTATCATGAACCAATGTTTGAAGGACAAGGTAGACATACTCATATTGTTTTTAGTAATGTCAGGATGGGTGAATACTTCATGCCGTGCACTGTTTAGAAGTACTTCTGGAACTGAACCATTGCCACGCAACGTGGTATCACCTCTATTCAGATATACATCAAGTTCACTGCTTTTATCGCGCCAGCTCAATGCTGCGTAAGTATTGAGAGCCTGCGAATTAGAAAAGTCTCGCCAACCCTTTTCCTCCATGCCATCTATGGTAATAAAGTATCCCCAACTATCATTATTATCCCCGCTGGTTATATTTAGCGCATGTGTCTCAAAAGAACCATATTCAAGCGTCATAGTTCGCTGAGGGGTGGAAAAACCATCCTTGGTCTTTAACGCAATCGCACCACCCAGTGCATTTAAACCAAGTACTGGATTAGACCCTGCCACTACACCTAGGCTCTCAACGGTACTAATGGGAAGTAAATCCCAGTTGACCGTGTCACCGAAAGTTTCATTAATTCGAACGCCATTTTGATAAACGACTACCCCCTGAGATACACCAAGTAGCGGTGACGCAGTAAAACCACGTAGACGGATATCTGGCTGTAGCGGATTATTTTGTGCGGCATTACTCGTAATGCTACCAGCCTGTTGTTCGAGTAATTGAGCAATGGAGTAGCCGACAGTTTTCGCTATATCTTTCGCGTTAAAAATTTGTATAGCATGAGACGATTGGTCACTTGAGATAGCGCTTGAAAGGGGCGTGATACCACGAACTTTTATCTCCTCTAACACTGTGCTAATTACATCAGGTTCTGGTTTATCATCGGTTATCACAACACTCGACGCGCCAGAGCAATACAGTAGAAAGATGCTGGATGATAGCGTCAGTAGTTTTTGCTTCAAGTTAGCCTTTTCCCAAACGGCAGGCAATATATTCACAATTTAGTGATTCTCATTAGGAACACAGTAAATTAATCAGTTTAGATTTGTTAGTCTTTGAGTATTCTTTATTTTCCATGATAACCGCGAACTCTTTTGGTACTTTTTGCGTATAAATATTACCTATTTATGAATTAGATGCAATGTTTTTCGGACATTAATACAATAAACGACCGATTACGTATATTTTATAGATGAATTTTTTTTTAGTTTTTCGATGCTGACTCTTGAAAAATAGTCTTGCTCTGTATTTTTCTTACGAGTGACGATTAAAATAGGCTTTGACCCAAAAATCTGGCAAGGGTTTTTATATTTTCTTTATAAAACCTTCTACACCCATATTCTGCCTAAGATGCTATTCTCTGACGTCAACTTTTAACCCTGAGTGTTTTATGCCCGAAACTGGTTTGCTATCTCTGGCTCCTGTCATCATTACATTGGTTTTGTCGGTGTGGTCTCGTAATGTGGTATTAGGTCTATTTGTTGGTGTCTTCTCTGGAGTACTTCTGCTCAACGGGCCCAATGTATTCACCGGTATGAGTATTATGGTCGAACAGTATTTAGTGGGCCAAGCCTCAAAAAGTTCTAATGTGGGTATTTTGTTATTAATGATTTTTGTTGCCGGTTTGGTGGGCCTCATGGAGAAGTCCGGTGGGGCGGCCGCGTTTGCGGGAATGATGACAAAGTTCATAACGAATAAGGTCAAGGCGCAGACGGCTGCCTGGACCAGTGGTTCGCTGCTATTTTTTACCGACTCAGGTACACCTCTTATTGTTGGTCCACTGTTTAGACCTATTATTGATGGTTTAAAAATAAGCCGTGCGAAGTTAGCCTGGATTATCGATTCAACTGCGTCTCCGGTGGCGGTTTTAATCCCATTTATAGGGTGGGGACTTTATTCTCAAGGGCTGATCGCACAGGAATACAAAGACTTAGGTCTCGAAGAGGGCGCATTTATGGCCTATATCAAGGCGGTGCCTTTTCAGTTTTACTCGATCTTGGCCGTGGCCATGGTGCCTATTGTGGTGATGACAAAAGCAGATTTTGGACCCATGCGCAAAGCGGAGGAAGATTGCGCTCGGGGAATTATGATGGAAAGTAGTCAGGCGCTAGAAACTGAAGTGGTGAACCAAAGTAGTTTGCAAAAAGCTAAACCGATTATGGTCTGGCTACCGCTTGGATGTATGTTGGTAATAATGTTCTCTCTGCTGGTGCCGCAGGGATTTCCAATGGATATGGCGAATATGCCGTCGAATGCTTTTAGAGCATCTTTGTCCACAGGGTATATCTGTGCTGCGG
>Ga0209711_10001189_pt1 | contig 25669 bp, 26 predicted proteins | sample ArcticOcean_MG_C_7_FD_187441 | JGI IMG/M metagenome (GOLD analysis project Ga0209711, IMG submission 187441) | Marine microbial communities from western Arctic Ocean - ArcticOcean_MG_CB11_88 (SPAdes) (version 2) | ecosystem: Environmental > Aquatic > Marine > Oceanic | place: Arctic Ocean...
TCGCCTGCTAGCTCGCCGTCGAGAAGAGCGAGGTAATGCTTGTCGGTTTCGCGGTTCTGAAACTGGAGCGAAAGGTGGCGGTGGGACGCGGCAGTGAGAGCAAGAACGAGGAGTCCCGAGGTGTCCATATCGAGTCGATGGACGGAGGGCTGCGCGAGGCAGTCTGGGAACATCTGTCGGATGCGATGAGAAACTGAGTCGATCTTTTCAGGGCCACGACCGGGGATTGAGAGAAGCCCGCTGGGTTTATCGACGACGACAATGTCCTTGTCTTGGTAGAGAATTTCCACGTTATTTTACAACTTCATGTTCGCCGTTTTCTTTCACGATGGTGAGTTGACCGCCAGTGCGTTTGGAGAGGTCTTTGAGATCTTTGATCGCCTGAGGAACCATCATGGCGACGCAGTTGATTACCACGCCCATCTTGGCGGCCCGATCTCCGACTTCTTTTGACCAGACGTCGGCGCCTTTGGCTGCGCCATCGGTCATGAAGTAGATCATTTGTGGGGGAGGGTCCATGTTGAGGGCCATGTTGATGGGGTGATTCCAAACGGTGCCGCCAACAAGGGGGGTTTCCTTGACGATCTTGGTGAGGTTTTTTATTTGGGGATCTGTCACCGTGATCCACGATGCGTTTTCAAGTTTACCATCCGGCATCCAGCCGAAGGATCCACCTGTCGTCTTCCATTTGAACTTTTTACCTTTGGCTGAGGTGACCTGGCCTTTTTTGACGCTGCCGCCTGCTTCCCAAGATGGGCCGGCGAAGAAGATCATGCCCAGTTTCATTCCTGGTATCATTTTTGAGAGAGAGTCGGTGAGTTCTGCGCGCATGAGCTTTTCCCGGCCCTTTCCTTTCATCGATGAGGAGTAGTCGATCACGTAGGCAAGTCGTTCGGCGCGAACTTGCTGGCCAAAGAAGGTCGCGGAGCCGCCGCCATCGCCAAAGTCTCCGTCGCCCCAGCCATCACCGAAGTCGTCGCCATCACCGAAGTCGAGGGAAGGTTCGGGGACGTTGATCTCAGGAACCGGAATGGCGGTGGGGGAAGCTGTCGTGGAGGCAATGACGCGAGCGATGGCAGAGCTGGGGGAAGAAGGTTTACGGGAAACGTTCGTTCTAAGTTTCTGCTTTTCGACGACCACTTCGTCTTCCAAAAACGCATTGTAGCTGACGATTGTGGGTATTTCCTTCTTCTCGGTGACCATCATGATGATGCCCAGAATGATTCCAATAAGGGCGATTATCAGGAGAGCCGTGATGAGGCTGACCACGGTTGAGACCTTTTGTTGCCGGCGAAGAGCTTCTTTCGCGGTGGCTGAAGGGACATTATTGACATTGCTCATGGGATCTGATGTTGAGTTTTAACGAAGGAAACCGGAGAAATAATAGAGTGAAATAGCGAATTCAGGAGGATTTTTGAAGTCTCAATATGAGCAGAGAGGCGAGGAAAGAGCATTACTGACCTGACCCAGAGATAAGCAGTGAGGCCTCCGTGGGAGTGGGAGAATCGGATGATGGCGTAGGATTTTTTGTTAATTCGGGGGGAGGAACTCTAAATTTTAGATGGGTGAAATCTAGAAAAATTCAAATGTAGGGAGTTTAAAATAGGAAACGTGAGAGGGGGCGATTACGGGGGAAAGAGGATGCGAAAGCTGGGGGGCTTGGTTGTGGGGGTGTATCTGCAGATTTTGCAACCGGAGCGAAGCGGAGATGACCGGATGCAAATGGACTCAGATTTTTTTTGGGGGAGTAGTCTAAGGCAAAGGCGCCAAGATGGGGGAGTTTTTGGAACGCGGATTCTATGGATGAGGCTAATCTAGGATGAGGCGGAATCTAAGTTTTGGAGAGATCGGTTTTCATGCAGTAGATCGAAGATCTCTCGCTAAATGATGGTGAATGGATTAAGTGTCACTCGACTGAAGCTTCATGTTGGAGGTTCGCTTAGGGTCCAGACTCCGGTATCCAGAGGTGACATCTTCATCTCGATAAGAAGACGGAGGGTTGGTAATTGTGGAGGGGGCGAGAGCTTAGCGCCGATTTGTAAGTGAGTTTTTGACCTACTTTGAAAGCTCCCTCATGGACACTCATTACTATTCTAGTTTGAATGTTAGCAATCTTACTGGACAGGTTATGTCGGAAATTAACGAAATGAAAAGAGGAGAATAATGATGAGTTAATCCCGGATTTGAATGTTATCGATGAGGCGGACAGGGCCGAAGAAGCAGGCGATGGCGAGGGTCGCGCGGGAGGTTACTTTTGCAAGAGGCTGAAGAGATTCGGAGTCAACGAGTTGTAAGTAATCGATGCGGAAATCTTCAGGTGCGTCTTTTGAAAGGTGGTGGCGGGTGGCATCGAGATAAACCTGAGGTTTTTGTTCGCCAGTCTGGTGGATGCTTTGGGCGGCGAGCAAGGCACGGCGGATGCGGGGGGCGTCGGCGCGATGGATAGGGGTGAGCTTGCGATTGCGCGAGGAAAGGGCGAGGCCGTCGGCCTCACGCACTGTGGGGTGGCCGATGATTTCAGTTTGGGCATCGAGGTCGCGCACCATGCGACGAATCAGGGCAAGTTGCTGAAAATCTTTTTCGCCGAAGATGGCGAAGTTGGGCTGAAAGATGTTCAGGAGTTTTAAAACGATTGTTAGGACGCCATCGAAGTGCCCGGGTCGGGTGGCTCCGCAGAGATGTTTGGTGAGGAGGGATTCGGTTACGAGGACGGAATGGTCGGGCTGATAGAGTGTTCCAATTTCCGGGGCAAAAACGATGTCGACACCTTCCTTTTCGCAAAGGGCCAGATCTTCTTCGAGGGGCTGTGGGTAGGACGAGAGATCTTCCGGGCGATCAAACTGGGTCGGGTTGACGAAGATCGAGACGGCAACCGTGCCTTGAGGTCCCACCATTTCACGAGCTGCTCGAATCAGGGCGAGGTGGCCCCCATGAAGCGCACCCATCGTCGGCACCAAGACTAAAGGGCTGGGACATTCTTTGAGGGTCTCTTGAACAGAGTTGACGTTGGAGTGTCGAAGTTTCATCGGTAAAGCGTGCTGACGTTTATATAGTTTTACGATGAACCACCGTCTGACCAACTTGATTTTTGCCTTACTGCTTCTTTTTTCTGCTTCCTTGGTGGCTCACGCGAGGTCTGTGGAGTTCAAGGCGGGAGTTGTGGACATACAAAAGATTTTTGAACCTAACTACAAAACGGTGAAAATCCAGATTGGTATTGATCAGGAACGGGCTCGGATTCAGAAGGAGAATAATGAAGATCTGGCTCAGTTGAAAGAGATTCACAAACTTGTCGAAGTACAGACTGAGGCTGAAAATTTCGCTATTATTGTTGAGAAATGAGGGGCCAACACCAACCAGGTTGCCCCTCTCCTTTATGGTAAGGGTTTGATCGATATCACCAACGCGCTCATAGCTGAGTTGAATAAGAAGCGTTCCGACACCAAAGAATCACGAATTTAACCCTTGTGGAAGGTTGACGCCTTCCCTTCAAAATCACAGAGTAACTCCAACTTCCCAGATTTATGAAATCCTCTCTTCTTTTCCTTCTTGCCGGCTTCTTTGCCCTCAGTTCGATGGCTTCGGCCCAGCGTCTTAAAATCGCGACGGTCAATATGGAACGACTTTTCAATGAATATCATCTCACCGGCGCGATTCAAAAAGAGATCAATATCGAGCGTGCTCGAATCCAGAAGGATAATAATCTGCGCCTCGCCGATATTCGGGAGATTGAAACGACAATTCAGGAGATTCGTGAGCAACTTAAGGATATCAATATAGGGGCGAAGAAGCAAAATGAACTTTTTCAGGAATCTAACGATCTTCAACAGGATGGTATTCACAAAGAGCGTGAGCGTTCCGAGTTCTTGGAGCGGCGGAATGGCTCTCTGAACGAGAAAATGAGAAAGCAGATGCGTGGTATTCTTGTCGAAATTCAGCGCGTCGTTTCGGATCGTGCCAAGGCTGGAAACTACGACTATATATTTGATAAATCCGGCAATAGTAGCCAAGGAATTCCCTTCGTGCTTCATGCCCGGGACATGACTGACCTCACTGATTCCTTGCTGAAGGAGATCAACGAGGAAAAATAAGCCGCTAATTTTGTGCCTCTGACTTCTTCTGAGCTTGTCCAGCTCATCGGGCTGGACGAAGTGGGTGTTGCTAATCGGGTTTTCTCGGGCATCAATTCACTAGACCAAGCTGGACCTTCCGAGGTTAGCTTTCTAGGTAACCTGCGCTACGCGCCGCAGCTCCCCGCTACGAAGGCTGGTGCCGTGTTGGTGCCTGAAGGCGATTGGGAAGTGCCAGCGAACTGCCTGGTTTTAACGGTTGAAAATCCCTCCGCCGCTTTTTCCGCGGTTATTGATCACTTTCAAAAAGAAGCCCATGATGTTGTTCCTGGAATCGCGAAAGGGGCGATTGTTGCAGAGGAAGCCGACTTTGACGCATCTAGCGTCACGATTTCTGCCGGAGCAATCATTGGCAAGGGTGCTAGGATTGGCGACCGGACAGTGATTCGAGAGGGCGTCGTGATTGGAAACAATGCTCGAATCGGTGAGGATTGTGTTCTCCATATGAATGCTTCAGTGAGAGAGCGCTGTGAACTGGGTGATCGGGTGATTTTACAACCGGGTGCCGTTGTCGGCTCGGATGGATTTGGTTTCGAGCTTGTTGAAGGACGGCATCTAAAAGTTCCTCAAGTCGGGATCGTAGTCTTGGAAGACGATGTCGAAATAGGCTCGAATTCTTGCATTGATCGGGCCCGGTTCGGCCGGACGGTTATTGGTGAGGGAACCAAGATAGATAATTTAGTTCAGGTCGCTCACAACGTTGAGACCGGCAAACACTGCCTTTTGGTTTCTCAAAGTGGCGTTGCTGGAAGTTCGAAGCTGGGTAACTACGTTACCGTTGCTGCTCAGGCTGGTGTCGCTGGTCATATTGAGATCGGCGACCAAGTGGTTCTTGCGGGACGTGCCGGAGCGGTTAAGAATCTTCCTGCTCCAGGAGCTTACATGGGAATGCCTGCGAGGCCAATGGCCAAAGAGCAGCGAAAGATGGCGGCCTTAAGTCGCGTTCCGAGGCTGCTGGAAGAGGTGAGATCTTTAAAAAAGAAGCTGGAGAAGCTCTGCGAGGAGTGAAATAATTTAGCCCAATGAAATCCCCCTTTCCTTCACAATTGCCATGAAATTAAACTCAGTACCCAAGCTCCTGACTCTACTCCTCACAGTGGGAATCATCAGTCCGCTTTCTGCTGCGCCTCTCAAGGTGGCGATTATCGATATGAAGAAGGCTTTGACCGAGTATCACGAGACCGTTGCTGCCGATGCCGAAGAGAAAGTGGAGCGTGCTGATATTCAAGAGGATAATGTTGAACGTATTGCGGCGATCGAAGCTCTCGAAGAGGAGATGCGCAAACTGCGTGCTGATTTTCAGGATGCCACTATTTCCCCTGAGAAAAAAAAGGCAATTGCCCAGGTCTTCGGTGAGCGGGAGCAGACTCTTGTGGCTCTCCGTCGCGAACGTGAGGAATTCATTAAGCGCCGCAGTAGGGCTCTCAACCAGAAGATGGTGACGAAACTGCAAAGCATTCGGGAAACTGTGGGCAAGCAGGTGAAGGATCATGCTACAGGAATTGACGTTGACTATGTTTTCGACAGTTCTGGACTTACTACTTCTCAAGTGCCTTTTATTCTTTACGTGCGTAACAAAGTTGACATCACAGATGATGTTCTCAAGCTGCTCAATAAAGACACCGTTGCCAAATAGGTCAGGGTTGTCGCCCCGCCATTTAAATTTAAATTACCGAGATGAAATACCCACGCTTTCTCTGTGCTCTTAGCGCTTCCCTTTTCCTTACCGGACTTTCTCCTGCCCAAGAGGGTGAGGATAAGATTGGAACCGTTGATATGAGCCGCATCGTAACGGATTACCACAAGAGTAAATCCACCCGCGAGACCTTTGTGACCTATCAAGAGACGATCAAGAGTCAGGACAAGGTGAGACTTGAAAAAATCACGACTTCCGCCGAAGAGGCGCAGAAGATGCAGCAAGATGCTGATGATCCGTCCTTGAGCGGAGAAAAACGTGACCTGCTTTTTAGACAGGCTTCAGCGAAACGGGACGAAGCGGAAAGTCTTCAAAAGGACCGGGTCTCCTGGCTTAAGCGAAAGCAATCCCAGCTTAACGAGAAAGCCGCCATGGATTTCGGCAATATCCGAAAGGAACTGATGTTAGTGGTTCAGGCTGTCGGTCAGGAGAAGGGGTTTGATTTTATTTTTGATCGTTCTGGAGCTTCGGGGGCGGGTGTGGCCGTCCTCGTCTATTCCAAAGATGCCACAGATCTTACGGGAATCCTGCTTGAACGGATTAACAAAGATGCTCCAGTAGAAAAGAAGGATGAATAAGTAAGGGTATTTCCATTTGTCACTGCTCGCTTTTCCCCGTTTATTTAAGGGGATGACGCGAGCAGTTTTTTTTGGAGCCTATCTCTGTCTAGGGATGGTCTTGGAGGCAATTCCCAATGCGGTCCTAAGTGCGGTGAATCAGGATGACAGCGCATTGGATGGCCAGGAAATTTCCGAGCACCTTCTCTCTTCCGATCTCTGGACTGGAAAAAAGAAGCTTTTGGGAGATTGGAAAGAGGAAGCCTCGGTAGTGGGGACTCGCTCGGCATATCTGTTGGCGCTCCCCAAGATGTTTGGGCTGGATTCTTTATTGGTCCGCTCGGTTTATCGAGGAGAGCGCCTTGAAGAAATGCAGGTCACCTTTGCAGATGCCGGCTCGTTTTTTGGATACTTCAATCCACGCTCTCCGGCGGGGCTTTCCCGGAAACAGCAAATCGAATGGCTTCGTGAGCAACTCGCGGGCCGCGACGCCGAATTTCAGAAAAGTTTCGAAGGGACGCGAGAGTCTCTGGAGAAAGAACTGGCTGAAATCAGTAAGCGACCACGTGACGTTTCTCGAGGGCGGACCCGGACTCTCCGTGCGGAGATGATAGAATACCGGTACGAAGATCTTATTCTCCATCTCATCGCCGCTCCCAATCGTCTCATCAGGTTGAGTATTTCTCGGGCTGGAAGCTCTCAGCGATCATGGCTTGATTCTGCTCAGGCCAATCTTTCTACGAAGGAACGTTTGGATCAGTTGAAGAAGCGTCTGGTGAAACATGAACGTGGTGATCTGATGCTTTCGGATTTGGCCGTGGTTCCGCAGGGATATCGACCATACTGTGGACTGAATACTCTCACGATGGTGGGGCGCTATCTGGGACTCCATCTTGATGAGGATTGGCTTGCCGTTGCGGGTAAGTTTCAAAACACGGGTTCTGCCGCTGGATCGCAGATGCTGGGCCTTTATCAGGCGGTGGCTAAGGAGGCAGGGTTTATGATGTCGAGAAGTTCGGATTATAGCCAAAGTGACGTGCGTCGCTCCCTTCAATCTGGAATGCCTGTCATCGTCTGGCGAAGATGGAGTCGCGATCGCGATCGCGAACACCAACGGGTTTCAGCGCAGTTGGACCAAGGGGAGGATGTTTCATTCTCTAATGATTCTTCCAGTTATCCTGACGAAAAATCTCCTTTGCATGCTTCAGTCATTATCGGCTTTAATGATCAGCGGAAAGAGGTGATTTTTCTTGAAAGCTGGGCAGGTCAATCTCGTGCGCGACGCATGCCGATACGCGAGATCGAAGCCACCGCTTATCTTACCTTCTGCTTCCATCCGTGAAACGAGTCACCCACGTCGCACACGATCTCATTTGCGCGAGCGTCTGTCCGGGCGACGTTGTCATAGATGCGACGGCAGGAAATGGGAACGACACCTTATTTCTTGCCAAGCTCGTGGGAGAGGATGGCCGCGTTTATGCGTTCGACATACAGTATAAAGCGCTACTCTCGACTCGAAAGCGTCTAAACTCAGAGGAAATTCCTACCACCGTGAGCTACCATTTGGCGAGTCATACCGATCTTGCCCGGCTCGTTCCATCAGCTTCGGCGGTGATGTTTAACCTCGGTTATTTACCAGGTGCGGATCATGGCACCATTACGAGAAAGGCCTCGACGATCGAGGCGCTTGAAGGCGCAGCAAATATTCTTTCTCCCGGTGGAGTGATCACTTGTATTTGTTATCCGGGACACGAGGGAGGGCTTGAAGAAGCGGAAGCGGTTCTGACGTGGGCCGAAGCACATTCGAGCTATCGAAAAGTAACCGTGATGAACGAAAAAGACCGCCTCGAAGGGCGGCCTTTTCTAGTGAGTCTTGCAAATATACCGATCGACTAGTGAGCGAGCTCTCCATCGCTAAAGAAGCGCTTGAGTTCAGCTGCAGCGGTGTCTTGACCGTCGGAGGCGTGGCACACGTTGCGCATCTTGGAGTCGCTCGTTTTATCGCCGAAGTCACCACGAATAGTGCCTGGGTCAGCGGTGGTTGAATCAGTCGGTCCAAGAAGGTCACGCACGCGGGCAATGGCATCGTCGCCAGCAAGCGCGAGCGCGATGACGGAAGTCTCCTGCATAAAACCGCGAACGGAAGGGAAGAAAGGCATTTCGGCGATGTGAGCGTAGTGCTCGGCGAGGATCTCATCAGAGAGAGAGATCATTTTAATGCCGCGAATGGTGAAGCCTTCTGCTTCAAAGCGCGAGAGGACCTTGCCGACGATGTTTTTAGCTACTGCGTCGGGTTTGAAGAGGATGAGAGAGGTTTCATGTGCCATGTTAGATGGGGGATAAACGCACATGCCCCTTGCTGTCAACTCCCTCAAAGTCCAAGTCTAACCACTAACAGACCATCGGTGAGGGAAACTTCCTTCAGCAAAAGGCGCGTTGCGTGATCTTGAAGATCCTTTTTCTCAAGTTGGTAGACTGGCTGGTCGTTGAGATATTTCTGCGCGAGAAGGGTGGCGAGAAGGTGCACGGGCTCGCGGTATTGTTCCGGAATCTTAGTTGTTTCGATCTCCTCGATGACGGGGTCAATCAGGCGGAGCGATTGATCGGATGCTTCGTAACGAATACCACAGCGGAAAGAAGCACTTGCTTGATATTGGGCTAAGATCGCATCCATTTCTACTGTGATCCGGGCTCGGAGACGATCGGTATTTGGGATAAAGGTAACTTCTGGAGTCTGGACTCTCACTTGAAGGGGAAGTGGGAAGGGCTCTTTGATCACCTCCGTGATGGGAAACCTCTCATCCAAGCGTTCCGTGATTTGGGCCTCGGTGAAAGTAAGGATAACGCCCTCTTTGCTGTTGAGCTTCTGCCATGCCAGCCAGCCACCAAGGAGAGCAACACTGAGAAGCACAAATACAAGAAATTTGAGACCTTTCACTGGGAGATGGTCGAAAAAACGACATGAAAGGCAACGGCAATCCTTGATAAAATCAGGGTTTCGAAAGAACAATGGTATTATGAACAGTTTTAATTTGACTAAATAGTGTTCATCTGGTTACTCTTCGTTCACAATTTAACGAGAAACCATTGTCATGAGTACCACCGCTAGTAAAACTGCCGCCATGTCCGATAAGAAAGAGAAAGGCCCCGCCGCCGCTGCCGTCGATAAGGGCGCAGAAAAGCTCAATACTGCCCGCAAGAAGAACCTGGATCTCGCGATCACACAGATTCAAAAAGACTTTGGCGAATCAGCCATCATGCGTCTTGGCGATGACAACCGTATGGATGTCGACTCCATACCCACTGGAAACCTTCTCATCGATCGCGCTCTCGGAGTCGGCGGTTTTCCACGCGGCCGAATCGTCGAAGTTTATGGACCGGAATCCTCGGGTAAGACCACTCTCACTCTCACCGTTATTGCTAAGGCTCAAAAAGCCGGTGGCCTCGCTGCCTTTGTCGATGTGGAGCATGCTCTTGACCCTCAATATGCTAAACGGCTTGGAGTGAACCTTGATGACCTTCTCATCTCTCAGCCTTCTTCCGGTGAAGAAGCCCTTCAGATTGTAGAAACTCTCGTCCGCTCGAATGCGCTCGATGTTGTCGTCCTCGACTCCGTCGCCGCCCTTGTCACGAAGCAGGAACTCGCTGGAGAAATCGGTGATACCACCGTCGGCACCCAGGCCAAGCTTATGAGTGCTGCGATGCGGAAGCTCACTGGCTTCATCTCAAAGGCTCGCACGACATGTATCTTCACGAACCAGATCCGTGAGAAAATTGGTGTCATGTTCGGGAGTCCTGAAACCACCCCGGGTGGACGTGCGCTCAAGTTCTTCTCCTCAGTGCGTGTGGATATCCGGCGTATTGGTCAAATTAAAGCGCCTGATGGCACCGTCCAAGGCAGCCGGACTAAGGTGAAGATCGTAAAGAACAAGGTTGCCCCTCCATTCAGAGAAGCGGAATTCGATATCATGTATGACGAGGGGATTTCCTCGGTAGGCTCATTACTCGATCTCGCGCAGGAGTTTGAAATTGTGCAGAAGCGCGGAAGCTGGTTTAGCTACGATGGCGCGCAGCTCGCGCAAGGTCGTGACGGGGCTAAGACCGCGCTAAAAAAAGATGAAAGACTTTACCTTGAGATTGAGGATAAGGTGAAAGCGAAGCTTGAGGAAACGAAAGATTAAGAATTTAAGTGGACTTCTTTTTGAGAAACGGCCCTGCGAAAGTGGGGCCATTTTTTTTGTGTATTGACTAGACGCACTGAGAGCAGGGAAAGGTGTTTGAAGTGGAGAACTAACGGTTGGGTTAGAGAGATCAGCAGAGACTAGAGAGTTTTTCGGAATGCGGAAGCGGGCTTGCGCGAGCTTTAGCTTTCGATCAAGGCCCTCCCTTTTCGAGACCTCAGCTCCTCGGATAAACCCGTTAATCTAAAGCGACAGTTCCCCAAAGACTCCAATCTCGCCATTGTTCGGATTTTGAATGACAATCGGTCCAGGAGGATCTTTTTCACTGCTAGGAATTTGCTTTTGGCGGGAGGGCCTTGAAGGCGCCTTTGGACCGGAGCGGAGGGGGGCGAAAGGGGGTTGTTAATGAGAATTTCATGGGTTGAGAGGATGCTGCCGCCTCGGCGGTCGCGATCAAAAGCCAGAAATCTTGATTTAAGGAATAAGGCTGGTTGAACCGGAGTGATTTTCAGTTGACTTTGATGGTGAGTAACTCACCCTCCAAACTAGAAGGGTAGATGGATAGTTTTTTAAATGTTCTGTTTCGCGCTTTTGAAAGAGAAAAACCCCGTTAAGGAAGTAATAGAATGAAATTAAATAATCGAACTAAGCACTTAGCTACATTGGCTATGGCACCACTCTTACTTGCTTCTACAAGCCAAGCTGCTTTTGTAATCTCGGCCGTCACCGATGGTGATCTTAGTGGAGGGAATCCAAAATCAATCATGCTTCAAGCGGTTGCGACGGTTGCAGACCTCACAGCTTGGGGCGTTGGCTCTGCTAACAATGGAGGAGGTTCTGATGGTCAGGAGTTCACTCTACCTGCTGGATCTGCTACCGTTGGAGATGTTTTCGTTATTGTTCCTAACTCAGCATCTCAAGATTTCTTCGCAAATAATTTTGTTCAGGATTTCACCTTGTTGGTCAATGGAGTGGCAAACATCAATGGTGACGATGCCATTGAGCTTTTCGGCGGCGGAAACGTTGTTGATGTTTACGGAGATATCAATATTAACGGTGACGCTGAAAGTTGGGACTACACTGATGGCTTCGCACAACGGCTTGGAGCTGGGCCTTCAGCCTTCGACCAAAATAACTTCGCGAGCAATTTTAAAGCTTTCGATGGTTTGAACGAGCAGCAGCACGTTGCGGTGTTCGCGGCAGCGGGATTCACTCCTGTTCCAGAGCCGTCTTCAGTCTTGCTTCTCGGACTTGCCGGACTTGGATTGTTACGCCGACGCCGCTAGATTGTCCTTCTCTCTATTTTATAAGAGTCGCCTTTTGAAGGCGGCTCTTTTTTTACTGACTGCTAGGAATTTGCTTTTGGCGGGAGGGCTTTGAAGGCGCCTTTGGACCGGAGCGGAGGGGGGCGAAAGGGGGTTGCGGGGGGAAGAGGGGCGGGGTCGGTGGTTTGGCATGGCGGTGGGCAGTGTTTCGACAGGAAAAGTCCCTTATCCACGCCATATTTTACTGGAACCGGGAGATTTTAGCAGAGTATATATGGCTTGAGAATGGAGATTTCCAGTCCGCCTTGCCAAGGTTTTTTTTGGCAGCGGTTTTTTTAGGTCACCAAGTTTCTTGCCCGTCAGCTGTCGTCGAGGACGAGGATGCGGCCGTCGTCGAGGGAAACTTCGACGGGTTGCCAGGTCGAACTTTGGTCGTAGCACTCTAGCTCTGTGCCGCTCATGGTGCCTTTCGGGACCAGTGGGAGCAAATGGCCGCTTGCTAATCAGCCCGGGATGCCGCCAGTCATGCACGATGCCGAGTGGCGACTCTTCAATACTATCGTGATTCCGGCGAAGATGGCCTCATCCTTCCATCGTGTGAAGATCCCCTGCAATTAGACGATCCCTTTTGATTTTTTTCCAATCCCGACAAGTCCAGCAAATCCGCAGCGGTCATATCCGGGATCGCTGGTGACGATGGCTTAAATATAATCACCCGACAAAGTCCGGTCGTATATGGGGGCATACCCCCCGATCCTTTTTCCAATCCTGAATCGCTGGTGAGAATCGAAGAGAGCCGGGCCAGCTGGATGGTTGCCCTGTCCTTCTTTGAAATCTGAAATCTTATCTTCGATCAATCCCCAAAACCACCCAACCACCGCCAAAACGCAAAGTCCTGCGAAAAAATTAGGATCGTCGGAGATAAGGATAGGCGCTTCTTATAGTTCCGTTCGCCACTTTTTCGCCATCTTTCCCTGCAATCGGGAGCATTTCCTCGCATTCTCACAAAGAGCTTTCGAATTATAAAAATATGGCCGAATCCCTTATTTCTAAAGGATTCGGCCATTAAAATTGGAGGCGGAGGCGAGAATCTACTTTGTGGGAGCTTATGATATATGAGCTAACTCCCTGAGTTAGGCGAGAACGTCCATGATCGGCTTGCCCTTTTCGCCGCCCATGCGGAAGGGACGCTTGGAGGGGGACATGACGACTTCATCGTAGTCGAGCCCCATGGCGGTGGCGATGGTCGCGTTGAAGTCTGCAGGACTGGTTTTCTTGGTGATGACGTTCGAAGCCGTTTCGTCGGTTTCTCCGTAGACGGTTCCGCCTTTGATTCCGGCGCCGGCGAGGGCGAAAGAGAAGGCTTTTGGGAAGTGATTCCGGCCGGCATCGTCATCGATCTTTGGCGTGCGGCCAAACTCGGTGGCGATGACAACCATGGTGGTATCGAGAAGGCCTTTGATTTCGAGATCGTGTAGGAGCGCAGCATAGGCACGGTCGAGGACGGGAAGCATTTCGTCGGCCTTGGTAAAGGCGTCGGAGTGCCAATCGAATCCGCCGAAGCCGACTTCGACAAAGCGGACTCCATGCTCCACAAGCCGACGAGCAAGGAGGACGCCTTTTGAGAATTTCTCGGTGCCATAGAGTGCGTGAGCGGCCTCTGGTTCTTTGGAGAGGTCGAACGCTTCGAGGTCTTTGGACTTCATCAGGCTGACCGCGTTATCGAACATTTCATTGTAGGCGCGGACGTTGCGCTGTCCCTTGCTGAAGCGTTCCATGAACTCGCCATCGAGCTTGGAGCGTAGAGCGAGTTGGCGATTGAACTGAGCTTCGGAGATGTCCTTGCGACGTTTAGAATTTTGAAGGCCAGACTGGGCATCTCCGATGGGGAGAGGGGAGAATGAAGGTTCAAAGAATCCGGCACCAGGATGGCGATTGCCAGTCTGGACGGTGACAAAGGGAGGGAGGGTTCCGCCCATGCGACCGGGGTCGAGTTGGTTGGCCCAGGATCCCATTGAAGGGTGAGTGATCGATGCCCGCTGGGTGTAGGAAGTATGGATGTTATAGTTACCCTGCGCGTGCGCTCCCTGCGTGGAGTTCATCGAACGAACGATAGCCATCTTATCGACGTGCTTGGCAGTCTGTACGAGATGCTGGCCGAGCATGATGCCGGAGACATTGGTGCCGATGGGCTTGAGAGGGCCACGGATATTCGAGGGGGCGTCGGGCTTGGGGTCGAAGGTGTCGATGTGGGTCATGCCACCGGCCATGTAGAGGTAGATGACGTTCTTGGCCTTGCCTTTTGAGCCAGCGATGACTTCCGCCGCTTCGGCCGAATTAAACCAAGATGTGGAGGCTCCACCGAGAGTTACGCCGAAGGCGGTGCGGGCGGTGTTGGAGAGGAACTCGCGGCGGTTGAGATCGTCGAGTTGGTTGAATGGATTCATTTTTCTAGGGCTGAAGGTTGAAAGGGACGAAACTTGGCTGAGGGTCAGAGGCTGAGAGCCTCTGCTACGGGCAGAGGTTACTGGACGAAGAGGAAGCGGTTGGAGGTGATCATGGCCCGCGCGAGGATGGCGGTGCCGTTGATGGTCTGGACTTCGGGGAGAAAGGCTTCTTTTTCTTGAGTGGTAGGTTTTGCGGAATAGAGCGAGAGGAAGAGGAATTCGAGGCGCTCCTCGGGAGATTCGATCTTCATGACGGACTTGGAGAATTGGTTTTTCTTCGAAGTCAGGAGAGCGGTCTCGATGCCGTTGAGGAGGCGGAGGGTCTGCGGGACGGTGGCCTTGGTGTGGGCTGCGTTAGGCGTCTCGCGATCGGATGCACCGAACTCACGAACGAAGGTGTTGCCTCGCGCAGGCGCGGGGATTTCCGAAGCACGCATTTCGAATTGCGAGTAGGAAGCTTTGCCACGAGGGGCGCGTCGTGAAATAGCGGCACTGGCCATCTCATAAGCTTCGTTGTCCATGCCATAGCGCTTACCCTTTTTGCCGATCTTCTCGCGAAGCTCTTTTGCCTTGGCATAAAGTCGTTGCATTTTTTTGGTGTCACCGGCTTCCTTTGCTTCGCGAATCGCGGTGCGGATTTTGGCGCCATCGGCTTGGGCCTGGCGGCGCGCTACTTCTGCTCCGTCGTTGATTTCATCGATCTCGCGGATTTCCTTAGCGGAAGCGTTCATGAGGAAGGTGTAGGAGTCAGCATATTCTGTCCATGCTGATTCGAGTCCGGTATTTATGTTGTCATCGACGACGCCCGAGCTGAGAGTGACAAATGAGTCACGAATTTCCTCGGCGCTCATGCGGCGGAGAATTGGTCCGGAGAAGTGGAAGGCGGCCCCCTGAATAGGATCGGTCGCGGAGGCTTCACGTTGAAAGAGCTCGGTATGGTAGAGGATGCGGAGGAACTCTGGGACGTCGTAGTCGGTCATCTTCATCGCGGTCTCGAGAGTCTCCATGAGTTCGGGATAGAGAGGCTTGGCTGAGTTACTCCAGTTATCGAGTTCAGGGACGACACCGGCACCAAAGACGTAGGCCCACAGGCGGTTTGCGATGACCTTGGTGAAGAATGGGTTTTGTTTGGCGGTCACCCAGTTGGCAAAAGCATCCTTGCGCTTCTCGGGCGGGACGTTGTCGAGCTTGTCACCAAAGATAGTGCGGGGCTTGATGGCCTCTCCGGGAATTCCGTCCTCATATTTATAGTCCTCCGGGAGCTTGAGCTGCCTGCTGGTATTCGTGGTTAGGGCGTTGCGATTGTGGTAGCGGAAGAGGCTGGCAATGTCCTTCGCTTCCTGGCGCATGCTGCTGCCCTTCTTCTTCATTTTAGCAAGGGTCTTGCGGCGATCTTTCTGCGACATTCTGCTTAGGTCGGGACGCTTTGTGGGGTCGACGCCCATCACCTCACGGACCTTGTCGCGGGTGCCAGCGAAGCGGTAGTCGGTTCCACCCAGGAAGGAGGCCAGCTGGTAGTAGTCCATCTGGGTGAACGTGTCGAAGGGATGGTCGTGACACTGGGCACATCCGATTTGGTGACCGAGGAAAACTTGGACGGTGTTGGAAACATTATCGAGGAGCATGCCACGATCCCGGAGGTAGTAACCCGCAGCGGGGTCTTCGGCGATGTGTCCATCGGCGGACAGCATAGAGTTGACCATCTTGTCGTAAGGCATGTTCGTATCGACAGCATTGCGGAGCCAGACATGCCAACCAAGGCCGGAAGCTTCTTCATTTGTCTGGAGACGAAGGAGGTCTGCCCAATAATTAAAAAGGCGCGACTTGAGGCCCGGTGAATTTGCAAGGTGTTCGGTGAGGTGGCCGCGCTTGTCAGCGTCGGTGGAGTCGAGGAAGGTTTCCGCTTCTTCGTGAGAAGGGAGGCGACCGGCGATATTCAAATAGGAACGGCGGAGGAAGGCTGGATCGTCGACGAGGTCATTCGGAGTGATCTTTTGTTCCCGCTGGCCGAGGCCGAGGATCTCGTCGATTTCCCGGGCAGTGTTCTTCACCACCTCTAAGGAAAGAGGAGAGGCCTGGAGGGCGGGGATGAGGAGGAAAAGTGGAAGGGTTTTCACGGAAATAGGGGGGTTAAAAAAGAAGGGCGACGAGTTCTTCGTCGGAAAAGAGTGAGGGGTCTTCGCTGGCAGTCACGAGAAGGGCGCTGGCGAGTTGGTCTTCAAGCTCGCTCCATTCTTCTGTGGGTGCGGGCTCGTTATTGGTAACGGGCGAAGGCGTCACCGGAGTTGGGTCGGCTTTGAGAGCGACCATGAGGGCAAGGGCCGCTATTGCGGTGCCTGAGAGGGAGACTAGTCCGGCAGGGGAGAAAATCTTCTGCCACCACGATGTTTTCTCGCTTTCCTCAAGCCGGGCACGGCGCAAAGTGTCCTGAGTAAAGCTTCCCGAGGGTTCCAAGGTAGAGGATTGGTCGATAAGATTCCAGACGGCGTCGCCATCAAGTTCATCATCAAAATCGGGTGGAAGGTGATTTTTCATAAGCGTATTTAGATTAGGAAACCCGCTCAGAAGCGTAAAGTTGTAGAAAAAATGTCCTTATTTCCCCCGTTTATCCCCCCAAAGGAGGACGTGGAGGCGGGGAGTGAAACGGTAGCCTTGATCGCGGCAGAGATCGGCGAGCCAGAGAGACTTCTGTGAGGTTTCTTCAGGACTGCGTCCTTCGGGCATGAGAAAGATGCGGGAAGCGGGGATTTCGTAGCGCTCTTGAAGCGATTGGATTTCTTCGAGATCGTTTTCTGAGGAGAGGACGAACTTGAAGATCGCGTTAGGAAGCGAGGAGAAAAGGTAGAGGGCCTCTGGATTCAGACGCAGGCTTTTGGTCATCCCGGAGTTCGAGAGTTTGGGTGAGACGTTGAACTGGGTTGGCATCGAAATGAAAGTATCATCGGGAATCTGACTGCCATTTGTTTCGACCTCGATGTGTGGGATTTTGGGAAGAAGGTGGAGCAGCTCGGTGAGTTCGCTTTGCTGAAGGAGTGGTTCACCCCCGGTGAGGACCAGTCGGTCGCAATCGAAGTCGGAAATGAGGGGGGCAATTTCGGCAGGAGAGAGCTCGAGAATTTGCTCCGATTTTGAAAACTTGATCCCGTCGTGGTGTTTCCATGGCGTCTTTTCCCAATTCCAAGTGTAGGGGGTATCGCACCACTGGCAGTGGAGATTGCAAAGTGAAAGTCGGAGGAAGACAGCGGGCGCACCAAGCGTTGGTCCCTCACCTTGGAGGGTGTGGAAGAGCTCCGGGGAGCCATCGGGTATGCGGGCCAGTTTCATTCCAGAGTCTGGATTAGAGTTCCTGGATTAGGACTCAGAGTTTACAGAAGAGCGTATGTCTTCAGGAGCTGTTTTAGTTGCTCGGTTTTCTCGGGAGTGAGATTGACGAGCGGGAGGCGAATTTCGTCGCCACAATGTCCCTGAAGAGCGACGGCTGACTTGATCGGGACAGGATTGGTGTCGAGTCCCATGAGGCCGGAAAGAAGAGGGTAGTAGCGCTTCTGCACTTCGCGCGCTTCGACGAACTGTCCATCGAGGCAGAGCGAGACGAGGTTGACCATTACTGCGGGAATCAAGTTCGCGGCCACGCTGACGAGGCCGACAGCGCCACAAGACATGAAGGGGAGAGTGAGAGGATCGTCGCCGGAGAGGATTTGGAAATTCTGGGGGACGGCTTGCATGAGTTGATTGACGCGCTCGACAGATCCGCCGGCTTCTTTGTTGGCGACGATATTTTCGCAATCATTGGCAAGGCGGGCGACGGTTTCGATTCCAATCTCGATCACCGAGCGGCCGGGAACGGAGTAGAGCATAATGGGCAGGCCGGTGTTTTCGGCAACTGCCTTGTAGTGTTGATAGAGGCCTTCCTGTGAGGGTTTATTGTAGTAAGGGCAGACTTGGAGAGAGGCATTCGCGCCCGCCTTTTCTGCAGCTTCGGTCAGATGGATTGCTTCGGAGGTAGAATTCGCACCCGATCCGGCCACGACTAGGGTGCGGCCATCGGCAAATTCGACGGCTGCCTTGATCACTTCCAGATGCTCATCAGGATTCAGAGTGGGGGATTCTCCGGTCGTGCCCACGGGGACGATTCCAGTAATGCCAGCTGTAACCTGACGATCGATGAGGGCTTTAAATGCCTCGTGATCCAGTCGGCCATCGCGGAAGGGAGTGATGAGAGCGGTAAATGTGCCTGCGAACATGGGCATTTCTTTAAGGGTAAATGGAGAATTTGTATAGCGAAGGTTACGCGGAAGTGCGAATGGCAGTCATTCTAAGGCCGTATATCTCTTCTCGCTTGAGATTGTTTAAGGGACGTGAAATATTGGGTCATGTTCTTTCGGGCCATCTTACCCTTGTTATTCTCCGCCATTGCCTTCGGGCAAAGTTATAAACCTTCGCGAGAGCGGGCCCCGATGATTCCTCGTGAGTTTCGAGGCGCTTGGTCGGCCTGTGTTTACAATATCGATTGGCCCAGTAATAAAGGGTTGAGCGCAGCGACTCAGACGGCTGAACTACGGGCGATGCTCGATAAAATGGCGAAGCTGCGGATGAATGCGCTCATTTTTCAGATCCGTCCTAATGCCGACGCGGTTTACAATTCCGGAATCGAGCCAGCAAGTCACTGGATCAGTGGCACGATGGGTCGCTCTTCGGGATATGATCCTCTGGCGTATTGCCTTCAACAGGCGCATGCACGGGGGATCGAAGTGCACGCGTGGTTCAACCCGTTTCGGGCACTTCCAAACGAAAAAATTCTGGCATCTTCAAAGCATGTGACTCGGACGCATCCCTCGGTGATTCGAAAGTTCAAAACCTACAAGTGGATGGATCCGTCCAGTAAGTTTACCCAGCAGCGTGCGATGTCGGTGATCCTTGATGTCGTGAATCGTTACGATGTCGATGGCGTTCACATTGATGATTACTTTTACCCTTATCCCGATGTCGAAAATTCGGGTGAGGCTCGTCAGATTTTTCCAGATGGGAAAACGGAATCCCAGCGCAGAGATTATGTGAATAGCTTTGTGAAGAACATGTATTCTAATGTGAAAAAGGCGAAGCCCTGGGTGCGCGTGGGGATCAGTCCATTTGGGATTTGGAGGCCTGGAGTTCCAAAGGGGACGACTGCCTCTATTGACAGTTATAAACACATTGGTGCCGATTCGCGAAGGTGGTTGGCCAAGGGCTGGTGCGACTACTTATCCCCACAACTTTATTGGCGGATTAAGGGGCCACAGAGTTACACACGATTGCTCACATGGTGGAGGGCTCAAGGAAGTCGGCCCGTTTGGCCCGGGATTGCCTCTGCTAGAATTAACTCAACTGATGATCCGGGAAGGCCCGTTAGCGAGATTATTAATCAGGTGAGTTATTCTCGATCGATTGGGAAGAACTATGTGGGACACGTGTTTTGGAGTGCTAAATCAATTGTGAATAACCGTGGTGGAGTCAGTAAGGCACTCGCGAAAAGTATTTATCAAGAGCCTGCTCTCGTGCCTCCCATGCCTTGGGTGAGCAAGGTGGTGCCTTCCGCTCCAGCCGTGCGGGTGGCTGCAGGTGGAGGTGGTGTTACCGTTTCTTGGAGTCGGGTCCGAGGATGTGCCAAATATGCGGTGCAGGCCCGGTATGGGAAGCGCTGGGTTCTTTCGGCGGTCTCATACGGTTCATCAGTAAAGCTTGGCGGAACTCCCGATGCTGTCGCAGTCAGTTCGGTGGATCGCTACGGAATCACGAGTGTGCCTGCAGTGTTGGGTAAGTAGGGATGTGACCGGAGGTCACGGCCGCGGTTAGAGGCCGCTTCGCTCCAGCAGTGCCGCTTGGTCCGGTTCACGTCCCATGAAGGCGTGATAAGATTCTTCGACGGGACGGGAGTTTCCTTTTGAAAGGATTTCCTTCCGGAAGGAATGGCCTGTTTCGGAGTTTAAGACGCCTTCCTTGCGGAAGCGGGTGAAGGCATCGGCATCGAGGACCTCGGCCCATTTGTAGGAATAGTAGCCGGCGGCGTAACCCAAGGGATCAGAAAAGAGATGATTTAAGGCACGCGCCATTGTGGGGTTTGGCGTCGCGAGGGGCGTCTTGTAACTGGCAAGGATTTCTCGATCGACACCGTCGAGATCACGGCCCTCGTATTTCGAATAGTGAGCGTGCAGTTCGAGATCTAGCTTTCCAACGGAGAGTTGACGCATGAAGCCGGAGGCCGACATGTAATTTCGGGCCGCCACCATTTTGTCGAAAAGTTCATCAGGGATGGTTTCGCCTGTTTCGTAGTGCTTCGCGAAGAAGTCGAGTGATCCCCGATCCCAGCAGAAGTTCTCCATGATTTGTGACGGGAGTTCGACGAAATCCCAAGGCACATTTACTCCAGCGAGTGACTTGATTTCGACGTCGGAAAGCAAGTGATGTAGCAAGTGCCCAAACTCGTGAAATACGGTCTCTACTTCGCGATGGGTGAGGAGGGCCGGTTTGTCGCCGGTGGGCTTGGTCATGTTCCCACAGATCAATCCAAGATGCGGAGTGCGGGGAGAGGGGAGACCGGTTTTGAGATAGTTCATCCAAGCTCCGCTGCGCTTGGAGTCGCGTGGGTGCCAGTCGGCGTAGAAGGAGCCAAGATGCTCGTCGCTTTGAGTGTCATGGATCTCGTAGAAAGTGACGTCGTCGTCCCAGGCTTCTGCTGCGGAGTCGGAAATACGGATGCCGAAAAGGCGGGAGGTTAGGGAAAAGAGCCCTTCCATCACCTGCTCGACGGGGAAGTAAGGGCGTAGGGCTTCGTCGTCGAAATCAAAGAGCTCCTTCCGGCGCTTCTCAGCCCAGTAAGTGGTTTCCCAGGGCTCGAGAGGTCCTTTTTCTTTGTTTGTTTTCTCGGCTTTGTATGTCTGAAGTTCCTCGATGTCCTGATGGAAACGAGAGAGGATTTGCTCGTGGAAGTCTTCGGTGAACTTGAGGGCCTTCGCGCCGCTCTGGGCCATGCGTCGTTCGAGAATTAGGTCGGCGAAGCTGTCGAAGCCTAGAAGCTTGGCTTTTTCATCACGAAGTCGAAGGATCTCCCAAACGAGGTCGCCGTTTTCATGATCCCCACCGTGTCCGATGGTGCAGGAGCCTTCCCACATCTCTTTACGGAGAGCTTCGTCGTCCGCGTGTTGCATCACGGGCATCATGGAAGGGTGCTGCATGCTGAAGCGCCACTGGCCTTCTTTTTTTTTCGACTTGGCATCCTCAGCGGCTGCAGTTTTTGCTGAATCAGGGAGTCCGGCGAGGCGGAATTCATCGTCGAGGTAAAGTTCCCATGCTTTGGTAGAATCGAGGACGTTTTCGCCAAATTTTTGAGTCACTTTAGCAAGCTCGGCATTGATTTCCCCCATCCGCTTTTTCGCTTCGGGATCGAGATCGGCTCCAGAGGAGCGGAAGTCGGCACAAGTTTCTTCGATGAAGCGCTTCTTGATTTCAGAAAGAGAGGAGAGATCTGAGCTCTCGTAGGCTTTGAGAACAGCCCAGAGCTGATCATCGAGCGAGATCGAGGAGGAAAATTTCGAGACCGGTGGAAGCATCTTGTTGAGAGCTTCCCGGAGCGCGTCGGAATTGGCGACCGAATCAAGGTGATTGACCCGTCCCCAACTGCGATCGAGATCTTCAGTGGCCGACTCGAGAGCACCAAAGGTGCTTTCGTAGGAGAAATTTCCGTGGTCCTGCGACTTGATCTTTTCGATGTTTGTCCTGCTGGTTTCAATCGCCTGGGTGACGTCAGCTTCGATGTGATCGGGCGTGAGGGCGGACCAACGAATCTTAAAGTCGTCGGCCAGAAAAGGGTGCGTTTCGCTCATGGGCGATATGGAAACACCGTTTTGGTCGAATGCACCGAATTAATCGAATAAAATTAATGGCGTCGGTTAAAGTGGAGCCGGCCGCCGATAAGCTTGCTGAAGAATTCGCGCGAGTCAGCTTGAGGTGACGCTATTCTTTCGGAAGGAAATATCTGCGTTGTTTTTCGCTAACGGGGAGTCCCAATTTTTCCATGGCGGCGAGCATGTCTTCCCAGACCATGCGTTTCTCACTGGTGCCTTCGGATTGGCGGAGAAGATAGGAGGGGTGGTAGGTTACGCGCAGTGGGATGCCCTGGAACTGATGCCAGGCGTTGCGGAGCTGGCTGACTGGTTTGGATTCCTCCAAAAGACCTTCGATAGCTGTTCCTCCGAGGGCGATGATGACCTTCGGCTTCACCACGTCGATTTCCGCCCGCAGGAAAGGGAGATTCGCTGCCATTTCATCAGGGGAGGGCTTACGGCTTCCCATTGTTTGATTTTTGGTGGCTGGTCGAAATTTGCAGACGTTGGAAATGTAGATTTCATCTCGTGAAAGGCCCATGGCCTTGACGATTTGGTTGAGCTTTTCGCCGGCTGGTCCCACGAAGGGCTCTTGTTTTTTTTCCTCGTGGTAACCAGGAGCTTCTCCAATGAGCATGAGATCGGCCTCCGGATTACCGGTGGAGAAGACCATTTTGTCTCGTAGTGTTCCAAGGGCTTTGGTGGGGACCCAAGTGAGGCACTGTTCTTTAAGGGAATCGATTTTTTCAGCTGCTGAATGTCCGTTGATGCTGATCTTGGTTTCCGTAGGGGGAGTTACGGATGCTGAGGGAGCGGGTGCTGAGGAAGGTGTGCTCTTTCTTGCCTTGGGGCTGGCGGCGCCGCGACGATAGAATTCTCTGAGGATTTCACGTGCCTCATCATCGATCTCCACATGGCTGACGCCTTGTTGTTGGAGTTGCTTGAGGTAATCGATGACGGATGGTTGAGCCATGTCAAAGCTCATCATACGGAGATGATTCCTGCCAGTGTTGAGTGAGAAATAGGAGAAACTCTTGATAAAACATAAGAAACGGCTTGACCCGAAGGCCGATTTCCCTATTTCTCCCGGCCCACAACAATTTTGTTTTATGGCTAGAGTTTGTAGTATTAGAGGTTCAAAGGTTCGTGTTGGTCGTAAAATCCACCGTTCTGGTTTGGCCAAGAAAAAAGGCGGCATTGGCCGTCACGTCACTAAGACGGTGAAGCGTAAAGTTTCTCCGAATCTTCAAAGTAAGCGCGTCTGGGTTCCTGAACTCAGTAAGTTTGTAAAGATTAAGGTGTCAGCGAAGGGGATTAAGACCATCAATAAGAATGGTGCTTACGCGACTCTTAAAAAAGCGGGCCTCATTTAAGTTTCCTTCAAATCAATTATTAAAGGCGATCTTGGAAACGAGGTCGCTTTTTTGGTGGTCAGAGATTGGGTCTTTTATCCAAGATGCTTCTGTTTGGCCATTTAACCGCTGATTCTTGGGATCTTGTAGAGATCAAATGTTTCGTCGAGAGAGAGGATGGGGATATTTCGGGTGATCGCTTCGGCGACGAGAATGCGGTCGGTTGGATCGCTGTGATGACTCGGTAGTCCGGCGGCGCGGCGCATCGTGCGCCACTCGATGGGGAGCATCTCGAAACCTTCTTCGATGAGAAGGTCCGGGAAATCGGGTCGTTGGGCGGCTTCGAATTTAAGTAGTCCCGAGGCCTGTTTTTGCGTGAGTTCCCAAAGGCTGGCGAGGGAAACTAGCGAGCGGTTTTGAGGCGACTCGATCCGCTTGGCAAGCGGATCGGGAAGGGCTGGATCATTTTGGAGGAAAAGAAGAAGCACCCGGGTGTCTAGGAGCTGTTCGATCATTTACGGGGAGGTTCAGGAGCCTCGGGTGGGTTGACTCGAGGAGGACTGGGTGGGGAAAGGGGTTTCTTAGTGGGGTGATCGAACTCAGGAGAGATGAAGAAGTTTTCGGCGCTAAGGCCGCCGCGGGAAGGAGAGCCCACCGAGGGGAGTCGGATTTCGGCGACGACCCGGCCGTGCTTTGTGAGTGAAACTGGATCACCTGATTCGATCAGGACAGAGACGAGGGCAGAGAGCTTTGATTTGGCTTCGTAGAGTCCGACTTGCTTCATAAAATAAGACTAGACTAGTCTAGTCTTATTATGGAAGTAAAAACTTAAAAAAGGTTACACTTTTTCGCCAGCAGAAAAGTGGGCTGGTAAAACGATTTCTTTAAATAGTTTAAGGTGCTCTTGTTTTTCGTGAGCTAATCGGTCGAGAGAAATCTCGAGTTCTAGGGCGTCCCACTTAGGCAAGAACAGCCAGTAATAGGGCGAAGGTGAACATTATGCGGAAAGAGCGAAACAGCTCAGTAATATCATAGAATGATATTCGATGTCTCCGGTTGCTCGTGAGCCTTTCTTCCCGAGGGGTATTGCATGGAGCTTTATCGAAGTTCGTAAGACGGTCGAAAGGTTGCTTCGCCTCAAATTTGCGGATCTAGCCCGGCATAAAGACGCTGCGCGCATCTCTTCAGCCATCAAAGCATTGGAAGGTTTTTCGGACTTGCTCTCGTTTACGGGAGACTTTGCAGCAGCCCAAGCGCCCATTTTTAAATGGAAATCAACCTAGGATCATAGTGCGCATGGCAGCCTCCCGGCAAAAAAATTGGAGACTGGGAGCTGCGGACCGATCAGGCGGTTTTCGCAAATGCGATGAAGCACCGCTTTGCCAATCGGGTTTCTTTTTCCGAAGCTCTGAAGATAAGTTCGAAACCGGTGAAGCTCCTACCTAATTCTCAGATGGTGTAATTTTTAGGGAAAAAAGCTACTGATTGGTTCGTCGAGGGCCTAGGTAAGGTTTTAGCGATACAGGAAGAGGTTGCCGCTCGCGAGGTGCTCGCTTTGGATCTTATTGAAAAGGGCGAAGCAACCGAGAATCAACTCACACGCGAAGGGGTTCATCAAGCGCTCCAGTCAGAGGATGAGCTTTTTCATCTTCTTTTCTCAGGACCAACCGCTGTCCTGCGGGGGCGAGTGGGGAAGGAAGTCTATCGATCTAAGATTGAGATTTGGGCGGCAATGGGGATTGCTAGGAACCCAGGGCTTGATAATGAAGAATTGGAAGAGCTCATTCCTAGCTTCATGTCTGTGATTCCTCGAGATCCGTGGTCGGGGAAGCTTTTCTAACTCGATATGCAACTTGGAAGGCTTGTTCAGCGAGACTGATGGAGTTTGTTGCGTGCTCGTGCCAATTCTTAGCCGTGGATGATCCTTACAAAGTTTCGGAGGCCGTCATTTCTGCTGGATATGAGGAATCAAAGAAGCATTCGGTAGCGCTGGCGCTGGCACTTTATGCGGTTCCGGTTCTATTAACTGAAGTGATCTTCTTTAGTCGATTTTTAAGAGCGCCAAATGGAGAATTGGAAATGCACTCATCAGCATACTACGAAAGGATTACGATCGTGGGATATGCTTTTGCAATTCTGGGAATTCTGGGGCTCTTCGGCTACGTGAATCTCTGTTATGTCT
>Ga0209711_10001191_pt1 | contig 25619 bp, 25 predicted proteins | sample ArcticOcean_MG_C_7_FD_187441 | JGI IMG/M metagenome (GOLD analysis project Ga0209711, IMG submission 187441) | Marine microbial communities from western Arctic Ocean - ArcticOcean_MG_CB11_88 (SPAdes) (version 2) | ecosystem: Environmental > Aquatic > Marine > Oceanic | place: Arctic Ocean...
TGTAGGCATGTCCCCAAATACCTTCTGGTTGAGGCGGCATTACTCCAAGACCATACATTTTTTTTGACAATAAGCCTGAAACAGCCAAAGTTTGATCTCTAATTTCTTCTGCACTCATTCTAAGCTTAGGCCCGCGTGCATAATATTCGTTTTTGGGATCAATTTGTTGTTTTTCTTTATTGATTTTTGAACTCTGTCTGTAGGTTCCAGAAAGCACTATGGACCTCATGAGACTTTTCAACTTCCAGTCTTGAGATTCAATAAAATTCGCCGCCATCCAATCCAATAAAGCGGGGTGTGATGGGGGGGCTGATTGGGTTCCCATGTCTTCGATTGTACTCACGATACCACGGCCAAAAAGTTGATACCAAACCCTGTTAATTAGCGTTCTAGCAGTTAAGGGGTTTTCATCACTGACAATCCATTTGGCCAACCCCAATCTATTTTTCTCCCATTCATTGTCCCAATTGTTTAAGAATTCTGGAGTGCCTGCTGCGACCTCTTCCCCTTTGGAGGTCCAATCTCCTCTGTCGAAAACATGCGTGCTTCGTTGCATGTGCTTGGGGTTTTCGATCATAATAGGTGTTAAACTTTCAGGGTTGTTAATTAGTTCAAAAAGTTCTTTTTCAATTTTATTAAAACCTATTTCCCCTTTACCGGGAAGTTCAGGGACAAAGGCAAACCATAGAATTTTACTCCCCGTACTTAGAGGGGTAATCCCATCGTTTTTAGATTCTATATACAAATCTATGGTTTCGTTTACTGACTTGAATGGTACTTTCGCAATGGTCCATTTGCTTTTCTTGGCAGGAAATTTAGCTAAGACTTCTCCCTTAGCACTTCCATTGCGAATGGTGATTTCCGTTCCCCTTGGTCTGGCAGTATAATAAAAGTATAAACTCGTATTTCCCTGGGTATTGACATTTCTGAGATAGGCGGAGCCATTGTTACGAAGTGCGAGATATTTTGAATCGGAAAGCTCTCCATTAACAAAGTCTTTACAATTGTGCAATTGGTATTTGGGTTCTAAATACTGAAAGAATTTATCTAAATCCTCGATGGTTTTTTTATCTCCATATTGAGCACTCCATTCTAAAATAGACGCTATCCTTTTTGTGTTTTCATCAGAATAAATTCTAAAATTTGGCGCTTCGTCGGGGGTGTCTTCATCTCTGGAATTATTAAAAAATGCCATTAACTGATAATATTCATTTTGCTTAATGGGATCATAGGGGTGACTGTGACATTGGACGCAACTTATGGTAGTGCTTTGCCATACATCAAAAGTGGTATTAACACGATCGATCACAGAGGCGACTCTAAACTCCTCATCTTCTGTTCCGCCTTCGTCGTTGCTCATGGTATTGCGATGAAAGGCGGTAGCAATCAATTGATCCGCACTAGGGTTGGGCAGCAAATCTCCTGCCAATTGTTCAATAGAAAACGCGTCGTAGGGCATGTCATCATTGAGGGCGCGAATAACCCAATCGCGGTATTGCCATATGGAACGACCGGCATCTTTTTCATAACCTTTGGTGTCGGCATAACGGGCTAAATCGAGCCACCAGCTTGCCCATTTCTCGCCATAACCATTAGAATTTAAAAGGCTGTCAATGAGATTTTCATAACTTATTTTACTAGAAATAAAAGCATCAAAAAGGGGCCGCACTGGGGGAAGTCCTGTCAAATCAAATGCTACGCGTCTTGCCAAAATTTCTTTATTAGCGATCTGATTGGGGGATAGTTTTAGTTCTTCCATTCGGGCTGCAACAAAGTAGTCGATGGGTTGTTTTAAAAAACCAAACTCCTTAAATTCGTCTCCAACCTCAGGCAATTTCTCTTTTTTGGGTATAGTATATGCCCAATGCGCTCCCCATTCAGCCCCTTGATCTATCCAGCGCGTAAGTATATCAATTTCTTCTTCTGATAGTGGTTCTTTTTGGTAAGGCATTCGCTGTTCGGGATCCGTCTCATGTAGTTTTTGAATCAGAAGACTTTTTTTTGCATTGCCAGGTAGAATAACAGGCATTCCAGATTCGGTGACTGACATCGCTTCTTCCTGAAATAGAAAGCTTAATTCTGCGTTTTTTTTAACGCCCCCGTGGCAGGAGATACAGCGCTTGTTGAGGATTGGTTTTACCTGAGTACTGAAATCTACTTTTTTCTGAGGTTTTAATCCAAAAAAAATGAAAATCAGTAAAATCAGTAAGATCACACCAAAACCCTTTGAGAAAGTATTCTTTTTCATAAATGAAAAATAATTATTTAAACTAATAATTATTAAATTACAATATATTTTTTAAATGCATAAGAACTTTTTTTACAATCAGATCAGATGCTATTGTTAAAAGTTGATTAGAGTTTATCTAAGATTGGCATATGCCCAGAAGATTAATGCAGATTGTATGGGTAATCTGAGCCAAAGAATCACAGGAGAAATTCCGAGTTGATTTCCAGGCAATAGCATGTTGATGTGAACAATTAAAAAAACCAATAGCATCAAGATGATTCCCCACAAAGCCCAAGTTCTGGTTTGAGGAAAAATAATTCCAAGTCCCAATAAGGTTTCTGCAACACCGCTCAAATAAATTAATAAATCATGGGCAGGAAGGAACTTGGGCATTAGGGGTCTATAAAATCCAGTATGCGTAAAATGAATAATTCCTAAAATGAAATATATTCCACCCATTATATATAGTTGTAACATAAGGATTGTATTAATTTTGAAATGCAAGTTAGGTAATTTATTGTGGAGGAAAACCGCTTAATTCAATTAGGGTTGAGTTAAATCTCGTTTTTATTAATCCCTAAGTGGAACCTTTTATTTTGATTAAAAAACGATTTTTAATTAAGATAAAGTAATGGATTTAAAGACTTTGTTTATACATTTGTGCGAAAATAAAATCAGCCTGTTTTGTGCCAAAAAACTACTGTTAAATTTTACAGTATACCGCTTGGTAGTTGGTGAAAAATGATGGAGACTAAATAGAAGCTAGATAGGATTCAAGATTTTATTAATTTATAGTTTTGATTTAAGTTTTTAAACATAAATTTATGTTTATCATATGGTTAGTGTAATAAATATTTATAATAAAGAATAAAAATGGCAACAGCAGTAGGTAAACAATTTCCGGGTTTAAATGTAGACGCAATGAATGAAATGGGCGATACGTTTAAAATCAATGTATTAGAAGAAGCAATAAATAATAAGAAAAAAGTTTTGTTGTTTTGGTATCCAAAAGACTTCACATTTGTTTGTCCAACAGAATTGCATGCTTTCCAAGCGGCTCTTGGCGAATTTGAGAAAAGAAACACCATCGTTATCGGCGCATCTTGCGACACCCCAGAAGTTCATTTTGCATGGTTAAATACCGCAAAAGATAATGGCGGAATAGAAGGCGTAACCTACCCTATTTTGGCGGATAGTAATCGTAACTTATCTTCAATCTTAGGGATTCTAGACATTACAAATGAAATCTATAACGAGGCCACTGGAACGGTACAAGTAGAAGGTGACAATGTTACTTACAGAGCGACTTACTTAATTGATGAAGAAGGGAAAGTTTTTCATGAAGGTGTTAACGACATGCCCATTGGTAGAAATGTAAATGAATATATGCGTTTGGTCGATGCATATGCACACAATCAATCTCACGGAGAAGTTTGTCCTGCAAACTGGGAAGAAGGGAAAGATGCAATGAAAGAAAATGCAAGAGGAACTGCTGAATATTTAAGAAAACACTAATCTAATAAATTCCATTAAAGTTATTCCCTTTGGAAAGAATTTGTGATGGTCGAATGATTATGGTACAAGAATTAAGTCAAGATAATTTAGCAGAGATCGTTGCTACAAACAAAAAAGTGGTTGTTCAATATTCAGCAACTTGGTGTGGTAATTGTAAAATTATGAAACCAAAATTTAAAAAACTGGCTTCAGAAAATGAAGACATTGTTTTTTTGATTACCGATGCAGAAAAATTCCCTAAAAGCAGACAATTGGCGGATGTTAGTAATTTACCAACCTTTGCAGCTTTTATAGATGGAAAATTTGTAAATCAAACGCAAACCAATAAGTTTGACCTATTAAAGGATTTGGTTAGTGAGGTTATTTAATACACATTTATAATTAGAATTTTTAAAAAAACTCCTTCCCTTTGGGAAGCTTAACATGGGCCTGTGAAACTACCTATTATAAAACACCTTACAGCTTTTATTGAAAAAAACGACCGAGACTATGTCTTGGAAACCATAGAGACCTTAGAGGCCTTAACCGAAGTTTCTTCTTTAAAAGACGAAGAGTTGGATGTTATTGGTGAACTCATTTCTAATTTATATGGAGCCATTGAAATTGATATAATGATCAAAGAGGGGACACCCAAAAAGGAAGCTTTAAACACGTTTATGAAACGCGTATTGGGCGCTATCGATTCCTAGTTTTAACCCTCGAGTCGAGAAATATTTTCGTCAACTGTAATTCCTAATTCTGACATTGGTAATTCTGTAGTTGAATCCAAGTTGTAATCAAATTCCCACACATGATTTTGCTCCACTCTTAATCTAATCTTTGATCCAATAAAATAGTTTACTTGTTTGCTTGTTTTACCCTCTAATAACTCTACATCATAGGATAAAGGTCTATAAGGTGCATTTTTCTCTAATATAAGTTCCATTTCCATCGAAACTTACCGTCGCATAATCAGGATCTAAAAAAGCAAAGTTTGCACTTAATGTTGTATTTGGATTTAGAGTAAATGTTAAATAGCTTTGGTATGATTCCTTTTCTTCCCATTCAATAAATGTATACCCTTCATTAGGCAATGCTGTAATCGTTGGTTCTGTTGCGTTATTATAAGGTCCTCCTTGTGAAGAAACTGTTCCTCCGTCTCCATCTATAACAGCAAGAGTATACTGAGTTGGAGTTAGTTCTTACTCGGTTGTTTGGTTTACCGCTGGTTTATGCCGCCATCATTTTCTGGAGAACAACTATAAAAAATAGTTAGTAATGATCTAAAGAGAATTTTAATTTCATCTAGAAATAGAGGCTAGTGTTCACTTAAATCATAAGTAACTTGTTTCACTCTTGGCAAAGTATTTTATAAAGCCATTTGAACTTACTAAAGAAGATATGTCTATAGTTTATTTTTATACTTTTCTTCCAACGGCATAAAATCAATATCAAGATATGCTGCATTAGCATTGTCATCTGAAACTATTTGAGGTTTTCCTTTAATAATTTCAATAGAATTTCGGTGTATATGTCCAGCAAAAATTCCCATTACATTGGAGGAATCAAAAACTTTTTTATAAAATTCAAATGTTATTTTAGTATGACCATTTTTTGGCCACTTAGGACGTCTTTCTAATTCAAAATTACGATCTGTTGTAGCTCCCCAAAATGGATTTCCGCAACCAAAAGAAATTTTCTTGCCCGGTGCGTACATTGGAATATGAACCAATAAAACAAGAGGTAATCCAGATGCAACTTGCTCGGAAAAAAAAATCAATTGCTCATCATTTATTTCATATGTTGAATTATCAATGGCTAAAAATCTAATTCCTTTTATATCATATGCTGCCATTAATGGATTGTTTCCTTGATATAAGGGCATTAACCGTTTTTCTATCCATTTATCACGAAGTGACGTTAATTTACCCTTCATGCCCTCATAATGCCAATCGTGATTTCCTGCAATATAAATATAGGGAATGCCAATAGCTTCTAGTTTGGATAGTACCCATTCAACTGCAAGTTCAGAGGGAAAACTGAAAATATCACCAACTAATGTAATAACATCTGCATTTAATTCTTTGGCAAATGCGAGTGCTTCCTCAAAGGATTTTTTAGGACTTGTTTTTTCTCTTGTTTTGAAATGTGTGGTTTGGTTGTAAGCCTTTGCCATCCGGTTGCTGTATTTTAGAAAAGGTATCCCCCTATCATCGTCCATATACAAATGTGTATCTGCAATATGTATTATTTTTATTTTTTCCCTGATAACATCACTATAAAAAGACACTTTTTCTTGATCCATAGTAACGTAAACCTCAAAAGGTTGTTCAACTTTTTTTATTTGTGTTTGATTACAGGAAACAGCCGAAAGCCCAAGGCCTGTAAATACGGTTGTTGTTTCCTTTATAAATGTTCTACGTTTCATTAAATTTTAATTAATATGTTAATATAATAATTATCTATAACTTATTAATCTACTTCCCTTTAATAACTCATATAACCTATTGTCAACTAACAATTTAAATACTGGAATATCATGAAAAAAAGCAGTAACCTTAAAACAAGGTTAACGAGATAACAACTCTAAATCACCTTTAATTCCATACACCGTCACTCTGGCACAATAGAAGTCTTTAAGAGTGGCAGTATAACTTCGCTTCAGAAGGCTATTGGACACTCGTCAATAAATGTTAGTTTGACTCATTGAAGAGGACTAGAAATACCCGAGCTTACTGAAGATGATATGCCTGTAATATTAATGCCCTCTATAAAAGAGGACATTAATTTAATTTTTAGTGTGTGATCCATCACAATACCCATTTGGGTCTTGCGTATTACCACACCCACACATTGGTCGGTCTTGCTTCTTATAAGTCATAATTTCTATATTTTTTGTAAGGTTATATCAAGAGTGATTTCATCTAATATTAAATTGTCTCCCAAGTTTTCAAAAAAGCTTCCTGAACCAAATTGAATATCATATTTTGACCGATCAAAAGTTAACTCACTTTCAACTCTATCTTCATAAATAATCAAACTAAAATCAACAGTATGGGTAATGCCTTTAATCGTTAAATCTCCTGTTAACTTATAAGAGTTATTATTATGAGAATTTACTTTTTTGACAACCAAGGTTGCTTCTGGGTGTTTATCAACTGAAAAAAAGTCGTCAGACTTTAAGTGCCCTTCGAGCTTTTGTTTCCATTCTCCAGTTAAATCCTCATTGGTTAATGAGGTCATATCCACTGTAAAAACACCATTTGGATTGTCTGGATTGTCTAATGATAATGTCGCAGAGCTAAACTTTAAAGAACCTGAATGTGCTTGACTTGTGATTTTCTTTCCAGTCCATTTGACATTTCCTTTTTCTAGATCAAATTTAGTTTGCGAAAAGGCAGTCATAGAAATTGCAATCATTAAGATTGATAATGTGTTTTTTGTTTTCATTAAGTTTATTTTTTTTGTTACTGCAATATTAATACTTTTGGTAATGTAAAGTAACTGGTTACCTTTTGGTAACTATAAATTTGTGGTTACTAATTTGTAACTAAAATTAAAGAATATGGATATAAAAAGTATTGAAAAAAGCTGTCCTGTTTCAGAATTTACTGAGATGCTTGGAGGTAAATGGAAGCTAATCATAATAAGTAGATTAAGAAGTAGGGGTAAAATGCGATTCGGTCAAATAGCAGCCTCTATTCCCTTAATATCAAGAAAAGTTTTAACCGACCAATTAAAAGACTTGGAAAAAAACAATTTCTTAAAAAGAAAACATTTTAAGGAAATCCCTCCTAAAGTAGAATATTCACTTACAAAAAAATCAGAAAACCTTTGTTCTGTTTTTAAGTCGATTGAAGATTGGTCAAATAAAAATTACTCGTTATGAAAGAATATTCAAATGGTGATATTATAGTTAAATGTTAGCCAAACTTATGTCATCATTCTGGGGTTTGTATTAAACCTTTACCAGAAGTATATAACCTAAAAGGATGCCTTGGTTTGATTTAAAGGGTGCAGAGATTGTAAAATTAAAAGCTCAAGGTAAAAAATGTCCATCGGGAATATTGGGTTACAATTCATTAAATCCATAAATAGGGTTAGAAGTCTCTGAACTTACAGAGAATCATATCCCTGAGAGCTTAAATATCATGCTGATCCAAAAAAATCCTAAAGTACATTAGAGGGTTTTTCGTTTTTACATTTAAAAAAATCAAATAGGTAATACCTCAAAAGAATTCATTTCCTCATTTATTTTTATCATAAATCCTGAGCTCATCATTTTTTGTATTCCCTCCATGTCAACATTATAGAGCATTACAATATAGCTTTGGTCATTAGCTTGCCCAACTACTGTTTTAGCATCGTCATAAATTTCAGCCCTTTACTTATGTGAATAAAGGTACTTTTCCATTCAACATAATTATTCATTGAAATTTTTAAAATTAAATTCATAATTCAATATTTTTTAGTGATAAAACGTCTTATAAACAAAAACAATTCTTTTTTTTCAATAAAATCCTTATTTTGTTTAAGATTAATGAAGGATTTTTAAGTTCTTCGTATTTGATTAATAAAATCTTTATGGATTAGGTTTAGTGACTGTTAATATTCGAGAATCAAACACAATGTTTCAATATTAGTGGTTTTATTTATTCCCTAGAAGAAATTATTATTCTCAAAAAATAGAGTAAGTCGATATCGCTACGATCTAAAGAAAAAGTTAAGAGTTGTTTAATTGTTGAATTAAAGGATTAATGGCAAAAAAAGAATGTGAAAAATGTGCTAAAGCCTATAGGCTGATGTATCGTGTGCAATACAAACCAATCAAAGAATGGGTTTTTCTTTGTAACGACTGCGTTATTGAAGTAAGAAAGGACAACGAAGATTATCGTTACGGAGGAACTTGGAAAGGGTGATGGACTGTCAATAGGGGTTAGAGTTTATTTGTCTAAAGACAAGTACCCCAAGCTGGATTGTTTTTTCCTTCTATAGGGGCATTAAACAAGAACTGACTTGGCTCAGTTATAATATTTGTAACGCACCATCCCGTGAGATCTTGATTAAAAGTAGTTGAATCTCTAAACGTCCTTCTCGTTTTTATCAATTTGGATATATCCCAGTTTCCAAAGTCTTGATTGAAAGCAGTTCCCCCTTTAAACATATCGTGTGTATAGATGACATTAGACATATCTCAGCCACCAATGTCTTTATTGAAAGCTGTTTGAGTTTTTAAAAATAGCATACATAGTGGTTACATTAGAAGTGTCCCAAAAACTAATATCAGAACTGATTTCCGTCTTTACAGTTGAATTATCGACCACCACATAAGTGATTACCTCGATTACTTTTAAATCTCCTGCTTTTGCTTGAGGGCATATACAGGTATTATTTTCAAAGTAAATTTTAGTTTCCGGTGAATCATGATTATACAACTATTCAAGGGATTTAAAAAAATTAAGTAATGTCTGGGGGAGGATAAAAATAGATTTAAATATCAGGCAGTTTTGTAAGTCGCAAAAGAGAATCGTAAAGTGTTTAAAAAATTAAGCTTAAGCTTAAAAGTTGTCTTTTTCAAACGCTTCTAAGCTCCAAACCATTTCAGGATTCTCGATATAATCAGCAGCTATTCCCATTGCTTTGGCATGGATGTCCTCGTCGATATTATTAAGCCTGACGACCCAATGATCGACGCCCTCAATTTTAGAAATACCCTCAAGCAGTTCCACGTCTATATTGTGATTCTTTTTTAAGTGATGTGCAAAAAAATAACAGCTTTTCCAACTTTGATCTGGTTTTGGTTTGAAATCCAAAAGAAACTCATCTATTAATTCTTGTCGCTCCATTGTTGTAAAATATAAATTGTTTTTCTTGACAAAGAAAAGAAAAAGTTTTGAAAATACAGAAGAGATAAGCCTGTTGTTTGGACCGAAGGATAAGTTTCTTCCTTGCGTTTATGTTTCTCTTTTCGACATTAAGAGGTGTTCACAAAATGGGTGCTCCTTTTAATTTTTAAAAAATTTAAAAAAACAGGTCGCTTATTTTTTCTTTCTTCTATTTGCGTGTTTATCCCCTTTGGTTTTGGGCTTACTGTATTTTTTGGCGATCTTAAACTTATAAGATCCACCTAAGTTGGTTTTTTTGTTTTTATCTTTTTTTTCTTCCATTTTACAAGGGATAAAACGCCTCCTTAACATACTTAGAGGTGCTTTATTTTATTTTTTAGCTTTACAAAATTTGCACTTAATTTCTATTCCGTCTATCTGTACTTTATTCTTAGCATAGTCCTTGACACTCTTAAACAACTTGCAACCAGGACATTTTACCTCAATTAGTAAGCCCTCACTATCAAATTTCCTTCTGCTTAAATACAAAGGAGTCTGCTTGCTGTAGGCTTTAATTTTGTTTTTGTCTTCTTCGTTCATGGTATGGTATTTTCTAGGACATAAACTTACGAAAGAACTGCCTCAATAGGATTACTTTATTGTCCAATAAGAAAATCTTTAGCTAATAAGTATAAATTAGATTTTAAAAAATCAAATTAAAAGACTTAGAACGAAAGATTCGAAGTCAAATCTTTTCCCTTAATTTTACAACTTAAATCAAGCTATGAGTAAAAATAAAGTTTCCTTTCGTTGGGCGTTTAAAGAATTTATTTGGCCCAGAAGAAAAATCGTTTCTTTTGGTCTTTTCCTAATACTTGTGAGGAGTTTGTCGGGCTTGGTGCTTCCCTATGCCAGCAAAAACCTAATTGACGAAGTCATCCCCTCTAAAAACACCGATTCCTTGACCTTGTTGTTGATCGTGGTTTGTACGGCCTTATTATTTCAGTCCATCAGTTCCTTTTCATTAACTCGAATTTTAAGTGTCGAAGCACAACATTTGATTTCTATTCTACGTGCGACAGTGCAACAAAAATTACTCAAACTTCCCGTTAGTTTTTTTGACAATAATAAATCTGGGGCTTTGGTCTCTCGAGTAATGACGGATGTGGAAGGGGTTCGGAATTTGGTTGGTACCGGCTTGGTTCAATTGATCGGAGGAAGTATTACTGCTATCATTTCACTCGTAATTTTAATTCAAATCAATGCACAAATGACCTTATTTGTACTGGTTCCTGTTCTCATATTTGCCTTAATTGCTCTCAAAGCATTTGGATATATTCGCCCGATTTTCAGAGCCCGAGGGAAAATCAATGCAGAAGTAACCGGAAGGCTAACCGAAACCCTAAATGGGATTCGGGTCATCAAAGGTTTTAATGCAGAAACACAAGAACAACACGTTTTTGAAAAAGGTGTAGATAAACTTTTTCAAAACGTAAAAAAGAGTTTAACTGCCACCGCGTTCATGACCAGTTCGTCAACCTTTTTGCTAGGATTGGCATCCGCTGGAATCATGGGAATGGGAGGTTATTTCATTATGAAAAATACCATGACCTATGGAGAATTTGTGTCTTTTACACTCTTCCTAGGCTTTATGATTGCTCCCATCGTTCAGATGAGTAATATTGGGAGTCAGCTCACCGAAGCTTTTGCTGGACTGGACCGGACACAAGAATTAATGGCGGTCCCCGAAGAAAACGATCTCGAAACTCGAACGTTATCCCTGGCGAAAATCGAAGGAAATGTTTCTTTTAAAAATATTTCGTTTAGTTATGACTACAAAACCGAAGTGCTCCATGATATTTCTTTTGAAGCACCCAAGGGAAGTGTTACCGCCTTAGTTGGATCTTCTGGTTCTGGTAAATCTACCATTGCAGGTTTGGCCACTGCTTTTTTAAATCCAACTTCTGGGCAGGTTTTAATTGATGGCGTTGATTTGTCAAAAGTAGATCTAAGAAGTTTTAGAAACCAATTAGGTGTTGTGTTACAAGACGATTTTTTATATGAAGGAACCATTCGAGAAAACATTCTTTTCCCACGACCAGATGCCACTGAAAAAGAACTTTCAGAGGCTGTTGATGGCGCTTATGTCAACGAATTTACCGACCGATTTGATGATGGTTTAGACACTCTTATCGGAGAGCGTGGGGTTAAATTATCTGGAGGACAACGCCAGCGTATTTCTATCGCTCGTGCTTTATTGGCGAGACCTAAAATTGTAATTTTAGACGAAGCGACTTCCAGTTTAGACACCCAGAGTGAAGCATTTATTCAAAAGAGTTTGTCTGTTTTGATGCAGGATAGAACCACTTTTGTGATCGCCCACCGACTTAGCACCATTCAGAAAGCAGATCAAATCCTAGTTGTTGAAGAAGGCGATATCGTAGAACGTGGCAAGCATAAAGAACTGATTGCTGCAAAAGGAAGGTACTATGAGCTATATACCTATCAAACGCGAATGTAAGCCGATCTAATCAGCGATCATTCCACTTCAGTTTTAATAATCACAAGCTTATCATTGGCCAACCTTGATATAGCTGAGCCATTGCTTTAAGCGATCGGGCCATTGTTGTAAATGTCCGTGACCGATTCCGAGACCAAAACCGTGACCTCCTTCAGGATAGATATGCATTTCCACAGCGACTCCATTTCTCTCAAGGGCTTGATAAAACAGGAGACTGTTCTCTACGGGGACTGCTTTGTCATCTGTTGTATGCAACAAGAAAGTTGTTGGCGTTTGAGAGCTTACTTGTAAATCATTCGAATAATGATCGATCAATTCTTGAGATGCATTTTTTCCAATTAAGTTGTTTTTAGACCCACCGTGATAATACTTTTTGTCAAAGGTGATAACAGGATAAATTAAAACCATAAAATCAGGACGAGCACTCAAGGAATCAATTGGATCCTTTGAATCTCCTAATACATTTTCATCGTAATGCGTCCCGAGTGTGGAGGCTAAATGACCCCCTGCCGAAAAGCCCATAACTCCAATTTGATCAGAGTCAACATTCCATTTTTTAGCGTGATGTCGAACCAAGCGAATCGCCCTTTGCGCATCCTGCAAAGGAGCAATTTCTGGCTTGACTAGTGAGCTTGACTTTGGAAGACGATATTTTAAGACAACGGCTGCAATTCCTTGTGCGTTATACCATTTCGCAATATCGATACCCTCCCAATCATAAGCAAGAATCGAATAGCCCCCCCCAGGACAAATAACCACCGCCTGACCTGTTGCGGTTTTTTTGGCAGGGAGAAATACTTCAAGCGTCGGGTTTTGAACATTTGAAATCCTGAGAATGTCTCGATACATTTTATTTTCGACTTCCTCAGATGGGTTTTGATTGGGAACTCCATCAGGCCAAAGCGGCAAAATTGCCTGTCCAAAGCCGACACTAGGACTTAAAAAAATGGTGGCCAATGCGATCAGATATAGATTTTTCATTTTAATTAAATATTTTTATTTTTTAAATTAAGATAAAGCTGTTCAACTTTATCTCTAGCCCACTGTGTTTTTCTTAAAAATTTAAGACTAGATTTTATTGAAGGATCTTTTTTAAAACAATTGACATTAACTTTTAGCGCTAATTTTTCCCATCCATGACGTTCCACCAATACTTCTAAAATGGTTATCAATTTCACACCGTGCAGTGGGTTGTTGGGTTGTTCTTTGTGAAGAACATTTTCTTTTTCCATTAATAAACTGATTAATCCTATTTAAATTAAGAACAACGTTTGGGTTTTGATTAAAGGGGATGTTGAATACTGTATTTCCCAAAGATACCCAAATTGAAAAACTGTCAAAACTTGTTTAAATGAGTTTTTTTAGGCAAAGTTCGTTAAGTGACTCCAAATTCTTTATGATTGCTTTTTAGATCTCTAGCTATTTCACTTAATTCTTTTTCTTTTTTAAATTCTACGAAAAGATGTCCATCTATTAAGATTTTTGGATTTATAGAAAGTTTGAAAATTTCATAGTAAACCTCTCGTTTTGTAACGTCATCAAAGTCTTTGTTTTTTCTTAGCCTCTTTCTGTACGTAATACAATTTGACAACAGAATGAAAGGGTAGAAGAGTATGAGTAAAAATAAAGATGTTGTTCTCACTCGTGTTGGCTGAATGTGTTTTATTTTAAATCCACTTAATTTTCCGAAACACCTTAGTTTTAAAATGCCAATCAAAAAAATATGCCCATAATATATTTCATCCGTGATGTCTTCTTTAGACATCCAAATACTATCTAATTCGTTGGGAGCAATAATTGAATTAAACCGCTCGCTTTCTGACAGAAGGTAGCTCATTTTAGCTCTTAGATTGGAGTAATTAGGAGTTGTAATAATAAGCCCTCCTCCTTTTTTTATAACACGATTAAATTCTTTAAAAGAAGCCAATTGATCTGAGAAATGTTCTATTCCTTCTTGACAGATTAAATAATCTGAACAGGCATCTTCAACAGGAAGACCTTCAGCAATATTTGCTCTTTTACAATCTAATTCTTCAATATTAAAATATTCAGGAAATAGATCTAACGGTAACGGATTAGCTCCAATTTCTTTTAATATCTTTGTAGTAACGCCATTTCCAGCAGGAAAATCTATGACAGATTTATTGAGAAACCTCCCCTTGTTTTTGTGCAGATATTTCTTAACATGATACTTAATACTTTTAGGGTTCTCCTCGTAATTCATTAATTTTCAATTTTTCCCAACGTGTTTAATTTCCTAATTTAGTAAATAAATACCTAATAAAATGCCCAAGGATTTTCATAAATAAGCATAATACAAACACTTATCGCAATTTTCAATCTCTGGTGTTTATTTTTTGATGGAAGCTGTTGCTTTATTCCAATTAGAATAGCCCAAAAAATCCTTTCCACCATTAAATGTATTTTCAAGAAAAGTCAACAACTGATATTTAAACTTTTCGTGTTTCATTTTATCCCTGTTGAGCACAGACTTTTTCGAATAGTTCAGTTGATTAATCCAATTAATCTTAGCCCGAAAATCCTTCATTACTTTTGGATGACTACTATTGAAAACAGGGATTTTATCCATAGCACCGTAATTGAAAGTATCCGGTCTAGACTTGTATTCTTCATTAATTTTGTCCCTCCCATGGTGTATCGAATCTTGTTCTTTCTTTTTTGATTGCATCAGGTGGGGAGGACGAACCCATCCGTAATGATATACTGTTGCATTAACTTCAAGTACATTTAGTTTCTCATCCACTTTTTTTCTAAACGATTGAGCATCTTTGTATGAGTAAATTTCTGCATTATTCCTGATGATCCTGATTTCATCTTTATACCAGCCATGAACCGGTAAATAATGCTCATAATCACCAAAAAAGTGATGGTAATTAAACAGGAAGCCATCAATATTTTTATTTATTAAATTGTCAGCACAAGCCGCTAAAATCATCGGGTGTTCTTTTTCGTGAATTACCTCATCAGCTTGTAAATAGAAGCGCCAATCCCCTTTACATTGGCTCATGGCAAATGTTGTTTCGTTGGCGAAAACTTTCCCATCAATGAAATCGCGTTCGGACCAAACTCGGTCAATTATTTTGATTTTATCGGAATTGATTGATTCAATTTCTTCTCTTGTTTTATCGTCTGAATCACAATCTCCCAACGCCACAATAAACTCATCAACTATGGGTAATATGGATAAAATAGATTCCTTTATTGGAAAATAATACTTCGTAGCATTTCGTACCATTGTAAATCCGCTAATACTCACTTTTAATAGTTTTTATTGGTTAGAGTGTGAAATGATGCCTGAAAAATATTTTGATTTTTCGGATTAAACACCATCCAAATTTTCATTTTCATCTTAAATTCCGTCAAAGCTAAATTATAAAAATTTGACGGTCTTGGAAAATAAGCAGAAACCTTTCTATTTAGCTATTAATAGAAGTGTTTTATGCTCTGTCTTTAAGGGCGCTTTTTAAATTTTTTCTAATACCCAACTTGTAGTAATTTTCATAACCCAATCGATTAATCACCATCTTTTGGTTATGTAAACTTTTTTTTCTGTTTTAAAATTGCCGAATAGATTTGGTTTGATGCTTTTTTTACGGGGGCTACCCAAAAAAGTCCCTCTCCTTCAGCCATCGGTGTGTCAGCAAGACCGGGTTGAACATCAGTGATTTTTATGACTAATCTTTCGTTTTTAGCAATACCCCTTAAAGCTTCAAAATAATTCGCTTGAAATGCTTTCGACTCAATATAAGAAGAACAATGTCGATTACCTCTTAAAGATAATATAGATTAAATTTCAACGAGATGACCGCGGCTTAACAAATGAACAGATGTTAGATTTTCTTTATCCAGTGGGAACAAAACCAATCGTTGGTGAAATTCAAAAAAGAAGGTGATTTTATCTAAAAGTTTATGTTAATACCTTTGGATTAATCATTCTTAAAGAACAGCAGGGATAAAGTTGTCTACCCATTTCACAAGCACATCCCTCAAAGGAAAATAGATTTATTTTGAAGGGGTGGGGTGATCAATTGAGAGTTTTAGAGTGGAATTTTTCAGTTTCTATAGATTTAATATCCTCGTAACGTAAATATATCGTGCAAAAAAAGTGGACTATTATTCAATGATGATCAATGAAATTTCATCTGATTCAGAAAGTAAAAAATAGCCCAAAGGGTATTGTGCTGGATTTGTTTTATTTACAATATTCCCTCTTGAACTCGATGGTATAGACTGAAAAGGACCTCCTCTATCTTCAGAGAGTTCTAAAATGTTTTCAAAATAAGTAAAATATTCTTTTTCTATACCGTGCGCCTTTATTGTAATAGTATCTCCAACGGATACCTCGTCTGAATTATAAAAATAAGAGAAACCATATTCTTTACCCTGAAAAAATCGATCTTCAAATGACCTGTAAAGATCTAACCCGAAATCAAAAAGATAGTAATCGTCCCTAGATGCATTATCTTTAAATGAGATGATAATTTCCGTTTCATCTTTATTACGGAAGGTTTTTGTTCCTTGTATAGCACTTTGAATGGGGGCTACAGGGATGAATGAAGTCTTACTTTCAAAAATTTCACCTTTATAAAAGATCCTAAGCAGATAATCCGAATTAAAATCTGTTAAAATCAAAGGGGTTTCTGGAATATAAAAAGTGGTGTCTGGCTGATATATTAATGGATAAGTGATGCCTAATTCTAAATGAGTAATAGTAACAGTCGCATCTGTTATCAGAGGAACAGACAAATCAAAATAATCTGATGACTTGGTTAGGCGCACCCCCCCATCTAAACGTATAGGTGTTTCTTGTGTGAAAAGATTAAAGTGACCATCTATACTTATTCTAGGGGTTGTATTTACAACATCTACCTGAATCACTTCTTCACAACTGGATAGGATTAATATAAACGAAAATAAAATACTTATGAATCTCATTTGCTTAAAATTTAAAATTATAAGTCACAGAAGGAACTATTCCAAAAATAGAAGTACGCAATGCTTCATTATTACCTGTGTCAGTATTTTTTCTGAAATTAATTGAAGTGGCGTTCTTCCTATTGTAAAGGTTATAGATTCCAAAAGTCCATTCTGATTGCTTTTTCCTGTTGGCGTTTTTACTAGGAATGAAAGTTGCAGCAACATCTAATCTGTGGTAAGCAGGTAATCGCTCTTGATTTCTTAGACCATAAATAGGAATCGTAAGTCCCCGCTGTTCATATTGACCCACTGGATAATTGGCGGGCTGTCCGGTTTGGAATAAAAAGTTTGCATTAAAGCTCCATTTAGAGTCTAACTTATAACTTCCATTTAATGAAATATCGTGGGTCTTGTCAAAAGGAGTGAAGTACCAATTACCTCCATTAATTCCAGACTCTTCTTGTGTACGTCCAGGGGTTCTTTGCTCAGACCTAGACCAAGTATATGCAATCCACCCTGTGAAATTCCCATTGTTTTTTCTAAGTAAGAATTCTAATCCATAGGCTCTTGCTTCTCCGTTTAAGATTATTTGTTCAACAGCATCATTAGCAATTAGATTAGCCCCATTTATGTAATCTATTCTATTTTGAATATCCTTAAAAAAAATTTCTGTTTCTATGGAATAGTTTTCATAATTTTTAAAGTACCCTATTGCATATTGATCCTGTAATTGAGGTTTCACAAAAGGACCGCTCGGGGTCCAAACATCTAAAGGCGTTGGGGAGTTCGTATTAGAGAGTAAATGTAAATATTGAGCCATATGGGTGTAACTGGCTTTTAAACTACTGCTCTCGTTTAATAAATATGAGAATCCAAGTCTAGGTTCTAAATTATTAAATGAAATCAAGACATCACTTCTATTATAACTTACAAAACCCACTGGGACGGCCTCTTCATATAATTGAAAACCTGTATTAAATGTAATTGCATTATTCCCTTCATATAGGTTAAGTTGGTCCTGCCCCAAACGAGTAAAATTGCTCCAACGTATTCCGTATTGTAAAGAAACTCTATCAGTTAAATTTTGTTCTATATCTATATAAGCACTAAACTCATTAGCGAACTTATTTATGAGTTTACCCCTCTCAATTCCAGAATTTTTTCTGCTGGGATTAATCTCACCTGGATTAAACTTATAATAAATATTATTTAGCCCATAATTGAGCTTTAGTTGGCTTGAAAGGTAGTGTTTAAAGTCATACTTGATGTTAAAATTACTTATGCCAGAGTCCCATTTAAAGCCGACTAAGTCAAATTCCAACCCATAATAATAATCTGAGTAAATAATAGATAGATTAGAAAATAACTGATCTGTGAAAAGGTGATTCCATCTAAAATTGGCGACTGAATTTCCATAATCAGCAATAAAGTTAGTTGAGATAGCAAATAGGTCTTTTCCAAAATAACCTGACAAATAAACACTATTGTTATCATTGATCTTATAATTTAATTTGATGTTTAAATCATAGAAATAAGCTTTATTTTCATTACCAGTTAGTGGTAAAAATAGATGGGCATAAGAAGCCCTACCCCCAAACAAAAAAGCACCCTTGTCTTTTTCGAGAGGACCTTCTAAAAGCACCCTGCTAGACGCTAGACCAATACCCCCGTTTAATTTAAACTTCTTGCTATTCCCCTCCTTTTGGTAAATATCTAACACAGAAGAAATTCTACCTCCATATTTAGCAGGAATACCTCCTTTGTACAACTTAACATCTTTAATTACATCTGGATTAAAAACAGAAAAGAAACCAAATAAGTGTGATGAATTAAAAACAATAGCTTCATCTAACAAAATTAAATTTTGATCTGCAGCACCACCTCTTACATTAAATCCTGAGGCCCCTTCTCCAGCACTGGTAACTCCAGGAAGTAATAAAAGAGATTTAAGCACATCTGCTTCTCCAAGAATCACAGGAATTTTTTTAATACTCGAAGCGGTAAAGCCATTAACACTCATCTGTGGCTTCCTAATGCTATTACGCTCTATACTTTCTTTGAGGATTACTTCATTTAATTGAGCTACATCTACCTCTAATTGAAATTTTATTTTTTTATTTTCATCAAATACTATATTCCTTATAATGGTTTGATACCCGACATAACTCACTTGCACATCATAAGTTCCATAAGGAAGAGAGATTGAATAAAATCCATATTCATTTGTGATTACGCCGGTAAACAGCTCAGGTATAGCGATCGTTACTCCTATAAGCGTTTCGTTGCTGCTAGCTTCTAAAACTACCCCACTAAGAGTCACGTTTTGACCACAAATAGTAGTATAAAAAAATAAAAAAATAATAGAAAGGGATCGGCGCATAAAGGTTAAAAAAACAAACTTATAATAATTCCATAAATATTCATCTCTCTTCTGTTAGTATCTCCATAAGGATTACTCACATAAAGAAAAACAGAGGTTTGTCTATATGACCATTTCACCAGTTGTTGCGCTTAAGTTTTCGGAAAAGCTACTTTCTGATCCTTTATCGCAAGCGATAAAAGAAGTGGCTAATAATACTAAAGTAGAAAGTTTTATTAATTTCATGATGTGTAATTTTAAATGTTATATCTATAACTCGGCTGAGATTTTCAACACCCTACTTTTAAGTTAAAAATTATTTTTTATTTTCATTTATAGAAGGAAATATCACATCTCCAAAAGGAAAATAGATTTATTTTGAAAGGATAGGGTTTTAAATTGAGAGTTTTAGGCTGGATTTTTTAACTTTTTTATAATAGTTAGGGGCAAATTTATATGCAAAAAAGAAAAGCGCTAGCAGATAATATCATGTTAAGGCTTAGAGTATAAATCTTTTTATAATTTAGGTTTTAATCTCCAGAAATATCTTGATCTATAAGTGAGAAGTTAATAGAAAATGGAGTTCCTTTTTTTCCATTATTGTAAGGTGTAACTTTTAAATTGTGGATACCCAAACCAGGAGTCTTTGCTTTAAAATCTCCATTTGATTCGCCCCATACTGAAAATGGATAAATCTTATCAGTTTCTATTATTATATCATCATTAAATTTAATTTCGAGCGAATCAGACAGATAAGGACTAGGATCAATTCGAATATTAATATTCTTAGAAGGTAAACTTTGGTAGTTGATTACGGATCCGTTCTCTATTGGTTCAAAACCTGAAATTGGAGAATCAGTGTCAGCATTGATAAGGGTAAATCCTGAAATACTAAAAGCTCTTCTAACAGGAGTTTTTAACCATTTGGTCTGAGTCCATCCGCCATTTCTAGCAACATCCCAAACTTCAATTCGAGCCCACGTAGCGTCAGATAAATTTATAGGAAAAGTGAATTGATTTCTGCCATGCTCTTTAGTTTTAGTAAGGGGGATTCTATATTTTTTTACTACATCCCCTTCATTATAAATAATTTCAGCAAAATCTAATGGAAACGTCCATTCAATATCCACATTAACTTGATTTTCAGTTATGGTATGTGAATGCAGTAAGACTTCACCTGTGCTTAACCATAAATCCCCATTTTTAATAACATCAACTACTTCCGGATAGTTACTTGGATCAGGAATCGAATCTAATTTTAAATAATTTATATTCATTTGACTATAAATAGAGGAGGTGGAATCTATATAAAATATATCCGCTGCACCAATCATTTTTTTATCAACGCCCCATTGATTCATCTCGTCTTGGAGTTGAAATACGCGCTGACCTAAACGGGGTTGTGAAAGATCTGAGGGTACTGCTTTCCATTCAACTCCAGCAAATACATTGTCATCTATAAAAAAATTATTTTGTGCATACTTGTCCGGAAAATCTTTTGAACCTTTAATTCTGGGATGAGCAGTAAAGGCAAGCCCTCCCTCGGCTTTTAACATACTATATGTATCCTCACTGCTTCCTAGATTATATACGGTTCCGAAGCCCTTTAATGTTTCTTTAAATGGCTTTCCTGTCGCTCTGCTTTTAATGAAATATATTGGTCTAGGAAAAAGATATGTCCAATGTCCACCGAAGTGTACATTTGCTTCCTCGCCTGGTAACAATGCGAATTCTTTATCAGAATATTTTAGAGTAAGATCAAACATCCCTTTAAGCTGCTTAAGCCTTTCCTCTCCAACATCTTCTCCCTTCCAGTCTCCACAGCAGTGAAATTCAGCTAAATGAACAATTTGTACATTTAAATTTTTCATCACCTTCTTAAACTCAGAAGGATAGTGATACTCGCCATCCATTTCATAACGGGTTATTTTAGGGTGATAGTGAGTGGTGTAAGTTTTATAGCCCTCAATAATTTTAAATTTATCTCCATGGGTATATAGTTTAACTTTTTTGAGAGTTGTCTTTGCGTCAGTTGGACTAAACAATTGAAAAACTCCCATACGCTGATATTTACCTACAGGTGCGTCTACCCAAGCATTATATGCAACATCTAGCTTACGGGCTTGACGTGTACCTATAGTTTTTTTACTTGCTCTCAAAAAACCTATATTTGGTGAGGGTTTGTTTGCCGCCCAAAAATGGGCATGTGGAGGAGGAAAAATAGCCATAGTCCCATTAGTGTAGTCAACCATCATAGTCCTGTAATTAACTTTGTAGTTTGACAATGTATCTTCAGGATTGATTCTCTCTAATTTTGAGGTTTTAAAATCTTCATAAACTATTTTTGGAATTTCTGTGTGAAAATAGGAATCATATAGGTACGCAACTTTTGGTTTGTCATTAACCATTACAGCTTCCCAATAAACTAATGGACTTCCAGGGTAAATGTTACAAATCAATTTTCCTTCAAAAGAACCACTAGAAATATTCGAGAAAATAATCCTGACTCTACCATCAAATGATTTCACTTTAACATATTTCAAATCAATGACCGAGGGGAACGTTTTAAATGGTTTGCTAAAAGGATTATCGAAAAATATCCAAGGCCAGTTTACGTTATATTTTGAGTCTCTACTTCCAATAGTTACATGAAAGTCAGGTTGTATTTTTTCGGCTAATTTAATAAATAAAGATTCTCCTTTTTTTTTAACGGAAACCTTATCAATTAAGTAGTCATCATTAGATAAATTAAAATTTATTCTAAACTCGTTCTCATCTGATGATGTCCAGTTCACTAATAAAGAGTTTTTCTCCGTTTTGATTTTTATTGGACCAGAAGAGTCATATTCGGCTAGGTCTACTTTTATGTTAAAAATATTATTAACAAATAATAAAAGATTAAAAAGTAAAATAAATACAAGATTATTCATAGTCTTTTATAAGAATGATTTATTGAACAAATTTATACGATTTTAATTAACAACAAAACCAAACAATACGAGAGGCATTAAAAGAGTGGCTATGGAATGCAACTAATATTCTAAGCCAAAGCCCTATAATGTTTGTGTTATTATTTTGTTAAAAAACACCTCTGTTTGGAGTCAGAGGGTTGATAGAGAATCAACATCTAGTAAAGCCTATGGGGTTAAGGAGGGAATAGTTTACTAAAAAACTGGGCTATAACTTTACTAGATAAAGCTTTCCTGACTTTAAGCCTCCTTGTACTTGAAACTCGACAGTATCCTTATTAAGGATTTTAAATGAATATAAATTTCCAAGAATGCTTTCAATACGTTGAGTGTAGATAATGTTATTCTCATAATCTATTTTTGTTATATGAAAAGGTTTTTTTTTATGTGAATTAAACTTGCCATCAATGGAATTTGAAACTATAACGCTATCTTTTAAAAAAATAATACAAAATTCATTATAATCAATACACCACTTATCACCTGTTAAAAAATTTTCAGGATTGATTCTCGAATCCTCTTTACAACTAAATAAAATAACTGAAAGTAATATAGCAAGAAAAGTCTTTTTCACAGTGTTGATTATTACATGTTTAAATATAGAGAAATCTAATTAGAATAAGTTTGTCATATTAGATATAAAGAGATGCGCTCTAGCTCAGGTTAAAGATATTATGTTGGAAACGCTTGATGCATAGAAATTAAATTATTGTAAAAAAAATCAATTTTATTTCAAAGAATTAATCCAGAGGAATGAATAGAGAATAGGAATTTTTGTTTTCCTCGAATACTGCCACTGTCATGACTTTGGCAACACCATCCTCAACATAAATAAAGGGTCGCTCCAATCTATTGGCCATTATTTGTGTACCATCAGCTTTTGTCAGGGCCTTATCCAATACTTTGTAATGTTTTGCGTTTTCCCAGTTAAGTCCATCGACAGAAGTAATCATACCCATATATCCAAATGCGTGATAAACACCATAATATCGCCCCCTTTTATTATCATACCAAATGGCAGGGTCTTCAGAATTTAAATTTCCCACGGCGGGTTTGGGTTGAATTTCCCAGGGGCCCAGGGGAGAATCCGATAGGGCGATGGCCTGATTTCTTATTAGTTCATTTGGACCAGGCCATTTTCCATTGGCGTATTTTACATTGGGTTTATCCCCCCTAACAATCATAATATATCCTCCATCAGGTCTTTTTGCCACCGCTGGATTACAGGTAATTTTAGAAATTGGGCCCGAAGGTTCTAAAATAGGCTTATCAAATCTTTCCCATGGACCATTAATGTTTTCTGAAACCGCAACCCCTATGCGTTGATTCATTCTTACAATCGATCGAAATTGATTGGGAATGCCTTGACTTCTGGCTTGCTCAAACTCCTCTTCAGAAAATTTCCAGTCCCCTGAATTGGTGGACATATAATACAAGTAGTATTTGCCATCAAAGAACTTGATCCTTGGATTATGCGCTGTATAGGCATCCCAATAATCAGGCCCACGGCCTTCTAGAACGATCTCTTTATGAAGGTATGGCCCAGCGATAGAATCAGAAGTTGCATGTGAAACAACCCCATCGGTCAACCATGATTTAAATCCGATTTTTTTTGACATTTGAGCATAGAACAGATGATATTTTCCATCTTCGCCCTTTATAATGGAGGAGCCCCAATTGTGATAGTCGGGATTTTTAAGTATGTTTTGCTCCCTAACTTCTGAAATCTTATCCGCCAAATTAAGGTCATCCTTATGGCTTTGTCCGCATATCATCATTGGTAAAAAAAAGAGAATGCCGTAAATGAATTTTTTCATTTTAAATATTTTCAGTTCGATTAACTTTAATTATAGTCAGACTAATCTATAAAGATAAACAATCAGAGGTTGAAGTTCAGAAAATAAATTAAGCATAAAAAACCCATAGATGAATTAGGAGATTAAGCTATATACCCATTTCACCAGCAGATCCCCAAAAGGAAAATAGATTTATTTTGAAGGGGTGGGGTGTTGAATTGAGAGTTTTAGGTTGGATTTTTTGGGTTTATACCCAAATAAAAGTAGGTAATTAGAACCCAGCTATCCGCAGTAAAATATGGGGTTTAGAGCTATATGACTCATAGAATCCTTGGAGTGTGGTTTTGCTTAAATCAGATGATCTGACTCGATATTAAAACTTAAACTTCAGAAAGATTTCTGTTCCGCTTGTGGTGATTGCCGAGATCCACTGGGCGTTCTAAAGTAATAAGCATAAGCTGTTGTGAGTCCAACCTTGGATTATAATCAGAAGTACATGAGCATAACTTGTATGTTTATGCCCACTTGCAATTCCTGGGATCATTTTAAAATCTACCTCAGGAGTAATATAGGTCTAGACTTTAACATTATTTTATCGTCTTTTATTGATGATTTATGCTTGTGAGTAGATTACTGTTTTACGATCTTTTCGACAACTAGAGTGTTTAGAATTCAAGCTTTTATTTGAATAATTTATTAAATTCCCGTTTTTAACATTTAATTGATTAATTATAAATCATTCTTTTTATGAGTTAATAGATTTGGAGTATTAGAGTCTGGATTTATAAACTTATTAATCCGCTCTTTTGTTATTTTTGGATTAGCTCCTTCACTTTTGGCTACCAATGCTCCGACAGCACATGCAAAATCAATAGCCTCTTGCGGATCTTTATTTTTAAGTAATTTATTAATTAGTGAAGCTAAAAAAGAATCACCAGAACCAACGGTGTCTATTACTTTAATGAGATATCCACTGTTATAATAAAACTTTCCGTCATACATTAAGACTGCTCCATGACGTCCTTTGGTCACACAAATATTGTTAGTATTGGTTTTCTTTGATATGTACCTAATATTTTGTTCTAACGAAAGGTATTTTGATCCCTTGTCTTTACAAACCTCATATAGCTCATCATTATTGAATTTTATAAAATCTGCCTTGTTCATTAAATAACTTAAGACTTCTCTGGTATAATAAGGAGACCTTTTTATATCGTAAAAAGAGATATTTCTTGAGTTAGGTGTTTTATCCTGTGTTTCAAAACTCTTTAGTTTGGAGCACTTAAAAAAGACAGACCGCTGTAATTCTCTAACCCCTCTTCTAATCCCATAATCTAACTAGGGTTTATTTTTTAATATTATTAATCTTGCCAACCATTTATTAAAAGTGTTATATCCACGATCTACTAGAAAGATTACTTTTTCTTATATTTCATCCTAAGATATTAAACCTCTCAAAAGAATGATTTTTTGTATTTAAGGGAAAA